>Ga0255056_10000046_pt1 | contig 27349 bp, 20 predicted proteins | sample Cases_109_1_MG_FD_183639 | JGI IMG/M metagenome (GOLD analysis project Ga0255056, IMG submission 183639) | Seawater microbial communities from Amundsen Gulf, Northwest Territories, Canada - Cases_109_1 | ecosystem: Environmental > Aquatic > Marine > Gulf | place: Canada: Northwest Territories... | reverse complement strand
AATGGCCAGGTTTCGCCTGGCGTAGTGGTAGCCGGGATAGATTGCAAGCGCGGCTTCGTAACTTTTCCTCGCTTCGACAAAACGCCCGGATTTACGATAGACAATACCCAACTCGTTGTGCGGGATGGGATGGTCCGGATTTAACTCGAGTGCCAGCAACAGGTTGTTTTCCGCGGCCTCGAGATTGCCGGCGCGATGATAGGCGATACCGAGATCGATGCGCGGCGCGCTTAACTGCGGCGCCGTTTCGGCAACGGATTCGAGCAGCGCGACGCCCTGGTCGTGCCGACCCTGCTCGAAAAGAGCCAGCGCCTCGCTGTAGTCCGTCCTTACATTGCTGCCGATTCGCGCCTCTTCGGATATTGTAAAGCCGACTTCTTCCTCGATTTCGATTCGTGCCGGCTTGCGCGATGGAGAGGTCGTGGCACAGCCGGAAATAATGCCGGCCGACACCAGCACTAACGCGGCATGCCGTGTGACTGTGCGGTTAAATGCAGAATTGAATGGGTTCATCATAACTCCGTTCGACGGCTACTTCCGATCGCTGTCCGTGCCATGGGATATCTGCGCGGTAGCTTCCGGCGAATCTTCGGTGGCGCCTGATTCCGAAATTTCGACATCATCGTGCTCGTCGACACCAATGTTCGGAGCGATCGGCATTCTGTAGGCGTAGGTATCGATCGAACCCAGGAAACCGCCGCTGATTTCATTCTTGGCGAATCGTCCAGGCATGAGTATCGCGAGCTGGTCGAGACTCTTTTGCACCCACGGATTGTAAATACCTGCCGCAAGCAACTCGAAGTTTTCCTGATGTACGTCGATCGCCCTTTCCTCGAATGGATATGCTTCCTCCTCAATGACCAGCTCGTAGGCGACCTTTTCCGCTTCGCTTAAACCCGACGGACGCTCGGAGCTCAGAAGCGCCGCGCTGAATTCAAGGTAGATCTCGGCAATGTAAAATGTTGCTGCCGCCGTCACCTCCGCAACTTCATAGCCGACGAGATTTTCCAATGCCTCCATCGTTGTATCCATGCGAAGCTGTTTCTCGGCGAGGCTATCTTCGAACGGTTGCACTAGCCGGAGTTTCGCGAAATGCTGGTAGCTCTGTTCGGCCAGCACCAGAGCCGCCCTGGCTGCAAGGTACCTGCTGCGGTCCGTCCGGTCCTCACCGGCGTCGCGGTCAACGACGATTATCTCGTTCAATTCCGCGTGGTATCGCTCATAGTCGAGCTCGGCTTTGAACATTTCTGCGAGACGGGATCGTATTTCTATCGCTGTATCGAGAGGCCGTGGATACTCGGTGACGTATTGCTCATACACGCGAATTGCGTCTTCGACAACGTTGACTTCGTTGTACAGGTCGCCGGCCGTCAGGAGTGCTTCACGACTGAGCTCCGGATCCGTCGATTCCGCTGAGATTCTTTCGTGCTCGGCCGCGGATCGTTCGGTTTGCCCATCCTCGCGATAAATAAATGCAAGCTGTTTGGTCGCCTCGGTCTGCAATTCGTGGTCCGGATGTCCGGTACGAAATTGCTCCAGTACGTCGGACGCCAGAGTCCAGTCCTGAAGTTTCATCAAGGCGGCCGCCGCATCGTATTCCGCTGCCGTACGTATGTCCGACGTTGGCGCGACATCCTTTATCCTGAGGAAGTGATTCGCGGCCGTTCGATAGTCCTCAAGGAGATTGGCCTGCTCGCCCTGTTTGTAGATTGCGGCAGCCAGACCATCGACAACCGCCGGCCTTGTTTCGTCCTCTGCCGAAGTCAGATCAAGCACACTCATGTAGGCGTGCTCCGCGTTCTGATACTCGGCAAGATCTATCGAGGAGTGCGCCACGACAGCCCAGGCTGAGCGCAGCAACGAAGAATCCGCGGTCGGATACCGATCAATGAGCTTCTGCGCAGACTCTATCGCACCGTGAAAATTTTTCATCTCGTAGAGGTCGTCCGCGGCCGCACCCAATACGACGGGCGCCTGTTCGTGCGCCCGGAAAGTGTCGGCGAACCTCAGCGAACTCATAACGGTCAATTTCTTGACCTCGAGTCGACGCGCTCCGGTAGCCACTTTGAGGTCCTCGCGATATGCGTAAACCGCCGCATAACCGGCGGCCGATGCCTGCTCATGTTGCGCGTATTCGTAAGCCGTTTTCTCGTATTCGCCGGCTGCCTCACTAAAGTCCTCGTTCTCGAGCAGCAGGTCGGCAAGCTGGTAGTTCATCTGTGGCGAATCGGCGTCCGTTCGGAACGAGTCCAGAGACTGGCGGTACCAGCGCAGCGCCTCAGCGAAGCTGGCCGGCTTCTCATCGATCAGATTCCCGTCCTGGTAGAGCGCGTGGTAGTGGTTCGCCAGGTCGGTCAGATTCGTCTTCAGAAAGCCGACGACCTCCGGTGAGCCATCGACATCGAAGTGAGCCCAGTACTCCGCGTCCAGCGCATAGTTCGTTGCGAACTCTTTCTTCGATGCCACCACGAGTTGCGGGAATCCGGCTTCGTCGTAAATTTCGACGATGCGCATACCGAAATGCGGTGAGATCCTGTGAAACGGATTTTGTTTAATGAAAGACTTATAGACCGACGCTGCATCGTCATACCGGAGCTTGTGGAAATAGAATTCGCCGAGGTTGCCGTAGATCTTGTCGGCATAGCTGCGATGGCCGTGTTCGGAAAAATACTCGTCTGCTACCTCGGGCCCGCCCAGATTGGAGAAACTGAGGCTGATTACGCGAAACGTATCGGCTACGCGGTGCTCCTCATTGTCCTGGTAGGCCTCGTCGAAGTCGTAACCAAGTGACAGTCGGTAGTCGAGCAGCGCGATGTAGTTGTGCAGTGCCTCCTCGTAGAGCTCCTGTTTGTACAACGCCCATCCCAGTTTGTACGAGGCCAGTTCGTAGTAAGACGAACTCGTGCCCATGTCGATGATGGAACCGTAGGCCTCCTCCGCGTCGAGATAACTTTTGCGGACGAAATAGTACTCGCCGCGCCTGAATTGAACTTCATCCAGGTATTTCGAGTACGGGAACCCGGCGACCAGCCGGTCCATTACCGACATCGCCTCATCGGGCTGGCCTATTTCATCGTACGCCCGCGACATCTGGTACAGCACCTGATCGTTACGCTCGTAGTTCGGGTAGGTTTCGAGAATCTGCCGGTACGTCTCGATTGCTTCCCGGGGTCCCGCGGGCGCGGATTCGTGCCCGGCGCCGGGGAGTGGTGCAGCAAATTCGCTTGTCGCCGACAACATCTGCTGACGCTCTGCCGCCCGCCGCTCAAACTCCTGCTCCGACTCCGACGGTTCTGCAGGATTCGCAGTTTGTTTGTCGGCGACGATCTGCGCCGACTGGGCTGCGGCCGCGGGCGCCGACAGCGCAACCTTCGCTGCCTGGTCTCTCGCATCCGATGCCGGCAGCTCGACAATTTGCCCGCCGCCGACGATGCCGTATTCCTGTTCGATCTGCAGGTCGGCGAGTCGTCGCATCGCCTCCGGAGTCAGAGCGCTCTCCGAGGTCTCCTCAAGGTATCGACTGTAACTTTGAGCCGCCCGTTGGAGGCTGTCGTCGAGATACACCTCGTCGATGTCAGCCTCCGTCTGCTCCAGCTCGGCGAGCGTTCCCGTATCGCTGGTCGTCGCACAGGCTCCTAAGCCAATGGAAGCAAGCAACAGAATGAATGCATGCCGATTCATCAGCGGTCATCCCTGTGCGCCTGGGCCTGCGTCGCTCGGTCGTAGCTGGCCGCCAGCGCGAATCGCGCCTTGTCCCGGTAGCTCTCGAGCCGGCTGCGGCGCGCCGCCAGTTCCTTGATTGCGACGACCTCAAGCAGGCGCCCCTGCCGCGACATCAGCAAATCGACCTGCTCGACGGAATTGGCTACGCTCGCCCGGAGCCGGCCAATCGGCGTCGCATACCCTTCATAACTGTGTGTAGCCGCTTGCCGCGCCCTGACATACTGATGATATTGCTTCTCAACCACCGCCATTGCCTCGTCCAGGCCGCGAAGATTCCGATCGAAATTGGTTAGCCGTTCGTGATATTCGGTCTCGAGCGTCCAGGTCAGCGCGCCCTTGAGGCGTCGGATGCGCCGCGTCAATGAAGGATTGGCAGGCGTTCCCGACTCCAGAAGCCGGCTCTCGATATGCTCGATCCGGGCGAGAATTGCCTGCTCCTCCGGCGTCGCGAGAAACTCGGGCCGCGGCGTAGTGAGCAGGTCGTCACGACGTTTCACAAGCATTTTGTGCTGCTCGATACGCAGGCGCATCCTGGAGTCGAGCGCTCGGAATTGCTTGTCCACATCGGGCAGCAGCGGTTCGTAATGATCGTGGCGGATGTCCACCATGTCATCGAAAGAATCGAAACTGGCCTGCCACGTGAGGAGTTTTCTGCGCAGGTCGGCAAGGTCCAGATAGTTTTGCAGTCCGGTCTGGAAGTCGTGCGTGGCAAGCAACTCCATCAGGTAATACGTTTCAGGTGTTTCGGGCAAAGAGCGCAGCCGAATGACCCAGTCCTTGTCCTTTCGTATCTCCTCGCGGATCAGCGCCTGCAGAAACCTGCCTTCTCTGATTCGCTCGATCGACACGTTCAGCTTGTCGACCTCGATACCGAATGAATCCAGTGCGTGGCCGTAGGAAATGGCTGCGCGACCATGCACGTTCAGTTTGCCGTAGGCATACGGCAGCGCGAGCATGGCTTCCTGTGTCGCGCTATCGGTCACCTCGCGGTCGGCAAGAATGCGCCAGGGAACCACGGCTCTTTCGATCTTGTCGTTGGACATGCTGGCCCAGCCTGCGCTGAGCAATGCCTGATTGGAAAATGGACCATCGAGACGTACGCGATTCAGATACGGCATGGCTTCGTCGTACTCACCGTCCTCGAGCAATATCGTGCCGAGGACCAGGTTCGACTTGTCCCTGATGGCTAGCTCGGCGGGATCCTCGGTCACGAACTGGCCGGCACGCTCCAGTTGATCAAGCGCCGATTGCCGTTGTCCGTCCTGCAAATAGGCAATACCCAGATTGTAGGTGGCAAAGCTGCCAAAACCTTCCGAGTCCTGCAGTCCCTTGAGAACGCCGATCGAATCTGCCGGCCGGCCCTGGGCAAGATAAATATTCGCCTGCAAGAATTCTATGTCGTCGCGAATCGATTCGGGAACTTTGCCATCGATGCGTTCGAGCGCACGCGTCGCATCCTCCATCTGGTTCTTTTGAAAATGAATCCGCGCCAATCTGTAGGCTGCGTCATTGCGTATGATTTCGTCGACGGCGCCCTCGAGTACCGCCGTGATCGCACGGCCCGCGCGATGGTGCATCCTGTACCGCAGCTCGAAGTCACCGAGGGAAAATTCGGCGTCGTTGATGTGGTAGTAAAGTGTGTCCAGCTCCGGCTCGTCGAGCTCGCCGTATTGCTTTACTTCGGTATCGAGTCGTTCCAGCGCTTCGAAGTAATACCCCTGGTGCGCGTAATAGAGCGCCTCGCCGAAGTAAAGATCCTTCAGCTCGTCACTTCGGCTTGGACTCGTTGCCAGACAGGCGAACAACAGGAGCCCGATCAATCTGAACGGTGCTCGACGCATGATCTACCAGTCTCCGACCTGTATTCCGTTTTCTCCGAACTCCGGTCCTGCCAGTGTGATTTCGAGGGCCTTCGGTGCGACATCCTTGGCGAACGCAAAACTGTCCGACGCTTCGTAGTCCTCACCGTTTTTCAGCTTGCCGATCATGGTGACAGTCAATTCGTGGTCCCCGGTGGCAATGTTCCCCGTGTAAATGCGTTGCACGCCGCCTTTCTGCAAGGCTTCGAGTTCCTTAAAGCTGTATATATGATGAGTCGCCAGTTCGTGGTTGATCTCGATCTGTACGGCGTCGAGTCGAAACTCGTCGTATTCGGCAATCGACACGAAAACGGCTACCTGCGTGTTTGACGGATACAGCAACCGTTCTTCGAGATTGCTGAGTTCCGAGGCAATACCCAATACGTCAGATTTGATCTCCTGAACCTGACCATCGAGACTGCGCATATCGTCCCCGGACAAGTCCTGCGCACCGCTCTGGACAGCCGAACCGCATACGAGCACAACCAATACAAAGGTGCGGATCAATCTCGACATCTTATAAGTCCTTTTTTTGTAACATAATCCATACACGCGTTCCGGCGTTATCGGAGGCATACGCTAGTGTTGTGGAAAACAGCGGAGCAATCTGTGAACTGCGCCTCAAATCCATGCCGCTCGTGCGGCGAGGTTACTGAATGTTTTCATCCAGCGCAGCGTCGTTGCGACGCGAATTACCCGTTTGTACGGCTCATCGTGGACGACCTCGCCAGATTGCGAATATTGCCGGGAATACGATCAGCACCATGAACAACGCCGTTACGATTCCACCGAGCATCGGTGCGGCGATACGTTTCATGACGTCGGAGCCGGTGCCGTCGCTGAGCATGATTGGCATCAAACCTATCAGCAAAGTCAGGGTCGTCATCAGCATCGGGCGAATGCGTTGTTTCGCCCCTTCTGCGATCGCGTGCCACAGATCCTCCGAACCGGTGAGCTGATCCTCATCACGAGCTTTTCGCCAGGCGATGTCGAGATACAGCATCATCAGCAGGCCCAGCTCGACGGCGAGTCCCGCAACCGCGATCATCCCAACGGCGACAGCTACGCTCAAATTATAGTCCAGGATAGCAAGCAGCCAGACACTGCCGACAATCGACATGGGCAGTGCGGTCATGATGATCAGGGTCTCAACAAGCGACTTCCGGTGAAAAAACAACATGAGAAAAATACAAATCAGAGCCATTGGTATAAGGACCTGCAAACGCGCCTTGGCACGCTCGAAATACCTGAACTGCCCCGCCCACTCCAACCGATAGCCTTCTGCCAGCGTCACCCTATCCCGCACGACCTGCTTCGCCAGATCAACATAGTCGGCAATTCCAATAGTCTGGTTGACGTCGACAAATACAAATCCAACGAGTTGCCCATCTTCGTTGCGCAACATTGGAGGACCCGTACGAAAGCGAATGTCAGCAACTTGTGTAATCGGAATCTGCGCGCCGGTTGATGTCGTTACCAATACGCGCTGCAACGCTTCGATATTGTCACGATACTCTCGTGCATATCGCACCAGAATTCCGTAGCGCTCGCGACCTTCGACGGTTTCGCTGATGATCGCTCCACCCAGCGCGGCTTCAATCACCGCCTGCACGTCTCCGACATTCAGGCCAAATCTGGCCGCCGCTGCGCGATCAATGTCGAAGTCCAGGAAGTAACCGCCGGTCGTCCGTTCCGCAAAAGCGCTTCGCGTGGTGGATGCCGTTCTGCTGTCGCCGAGCAACGCGCGCTCGATATCAACCGCCGTCTTCTCTATCTGTTCGAGGTCCGCACCGAAGACCTTGATACCGAGCGATGATCGAATTCCGGTGGCCAGCATCTCTGTTCGAGTCTGAATCGGCATCCACCAGACATTGGGCATCCCGGGAAACTGCATCGCCGCATCCATTTCGCTGATCAAACTGTCCCAGGTCACGCCTTCTCGCCATTCGGCCTTTGGGCTCAACATGATATTCGTCTCAATCATCGAAAGCGGCGCCGGATCGGTAGGGCTACTGCTGCGCCCCACTTTGCCGAACACCCGTTTGACTTCCGGAAATTTCATCAACTCCCGATCCATGGTTTGCATGACTCGCGTCGCCTCGCCAATCGATATTCCAGGAAGTGCCGATGGCATGTACAAAATACTGCCCTCGTTCAGCGGAGGCATGAATTCGCTGCCCAGCGTTCGATAAACCGGCACTGTCGAGATCAATGCCATTATAGAGAGTCCAACCACCGCCCAGCGCCACCTGATAGCGATCCTCAGCAACGGCGCGTACATCGCCTGCAATCCGCGATTCAACAGATTTGTGTCGCCTCGAATTTTGCCGCGAATGACGAGTACCGCCAGTGCGGGAACCAATGTCACGGACAGAAGCGCCGCAAAACCCATGGAATAGGTTTTCGTGAATGCGAGAGGCTTGAAAAGCCGCCCTTCGGTACCCTCCAGTGCGAACACCGGAATGAACGACACGGTAATAATCAGCAATGAGAAAAATATGCTTGGGCCAACTTCCTTCATTGCCTGAATGATGATCTCAATTCGCGGCGGACCATCGACCTGGTGGCTTTGCAATCGCTTGTGGACATTGTCGACTATGACGATTGCCGCATCGACCATTGCACCGATCGCAATTGCGATACCTCCCAATGACATGATATTGGCGGTAAGGCCCTGGTAGTACATTGGTATAAACGACAACAGTATGGCCACCGGCAATGTCACGATTGCCACAAGCGCCGAACGCACATGAAGCAGGAACACGCCGATGACCAACGCTACAATCAGCATCTCCTGCCAGAGCGTGGTACCAAGCGTATCGATGGCGCGGGTGATTAATTCGGACCGGTCATAGACCGGCACAATTTCGACGCCCTGGGGGAGACCCGGCTGAATCTCCTGAATGCGCTCTTTCACCCGGTCAATTACCGCAAGCGCGTTTTCTCCATAACGCATGACGACAATGCCGCCAACCGTAACGCCTTCTCCGTTCAGGTCGGCCTGCCCGCGTTGCATTGCCGGGCCCAAAGAAACGTTCGCGACCTCGGCAATTCGAATCGGAATGCCGTTACTGTCAGCGCCCAGAACTACCTGCTCGATGTCTGCAACCGACTGCACATAGCCGCGACCCCGAACGAATTGCTCGTGACCGGAAATTTCAAGCACGCGTCCACCGACATCGCTGTTTGATTCCCGCACCGCGGCCATCAGTGTCTTTAGCGAAATGCCATACGACGCCAGCTTGTTGGGGTCGACATTGATCTGATATTCCTTTTCGAATCCACCTACCGATGCCACCTCAGCGACACCCTTCACCGCTTCCAGCGCATATCGCAAATTGAAGTCCTGCAGACTCCTCAGATCCGCGAGGTTCTGATTGCCACTGACGTCGACAAGCGCGTATTGATACACCCAGCCGACACCGGTCGCGTCCGGGCCCAGTGTCGGCCGGACACCGTCCGGCAGATCGCCGGTTGCCGAATTCAGGTACTCGAGGACGCGCGACCGCGCCCAATACATGTCGGTTCCGTCTTCGAAAATGGCATAGACGAAGGACAATCCCATGAAGCTTTGCCCGCGCACGAAATCCACTTTGGGCGCGGCGAGCAAGGTCGTAGTCAGCGGGTAGGTTATTTGATCCTCAACGAGATCCGGGCTACGCCCCGGCCACTCGGTAAAGACGATAACCTGGACGTCGGATAAATCCGGAATGGCATCGAGCGGCGAATTCAGCAAGGAGCGATAGCCCCAGATTGCGGCAAATGAAGCCAGCAGAATGGTCAGCAACCAGTTTCGAGCCGATAGCTCGATCAACGACGCAAGCAACCCGTCGTGATTCGATCGTTTGTCTACCATTGATCGATCCCCGTCCTGAGTTTGGTTTCTGCTGCAATCAGGAAATTTCCGGACGTAACGATTACGTCACCGAGGCTCAATCCCTCTGTCACTTCGATCATTCCACCGGCGTGTTGTCCCGTCTGGATTCTGACCGGCTTTAAGCGGCCATCGCCCAAATCGACAAACACAACCCGACTATTGCCCGCGAACAGCACAGCGTCCTCCGGCACCGCGAGCCGATGCCCTATATCCACTTGCAGCGTTACTTCCGCATACATGTCCGGCTTCAGCACGCCGGCCGTATTGTCGAGCGTCAGCCGTATCCTTCCGGTCCTGCTGGTTTTGTCGAGATAGGGATAGATGTAATCCACAACCGCTTCCAGGGAATGACCAGGCAAATAGGGAAGGCTTACGGTGGACCTCATACCTGCACTAATGAGATCGAGCTCAGCTTCGTATAGCTCGGCCTCAATCCAGACCTGAGAAAGATCTGCGATTCGCAGCAATGTCTGGCCCGCTTTTGCCGCACTGCCGCTGTCGATATGCTTCGCAACGACGGTACCGGTTGCCGACGAATAAATCGGCACGTACTCGCGTGGTACTCCGCTTTTCTCGAGAGCCGAAAGCTCGCGATCGGAAAAGTCCCACAGCTTCAGCCTCTGGCGCGCCGCGTTCAACAGTGAATTGTCTTCGCTGCGGCGGAACAGACGGTTGCGCGCTTGAACGTATTCCTGCTGGGCCGCGAGAAGGTCCGGGCTGTAGATGCTGAACAATCTTTGCCCGCGAGTTACCTGTGCCCCGACAAAGTCGGCATCGAGTTCGCCGATCCATGCATCGTATTTCAGTGAGACTTTCGTCAGGCGGCGTTCGTCATAGGTGACGTTGCCAATCGCCCGCACTGTTCTCACAAGGTCGTGGTGCGTCACTGTGTCCGTTTCGAGCCCGATTAATTGTCGCCGGCGACTGTCTACGGAAATCGTGCCTCCGTTCAATCCTGCGGTTGCCGGTGCACCGTGCTCAACGGAAGTCGTGCCGATCGGCCTGCCTCCACTGAAAATACGCAACCCGGGGCGGCCCGTCGCAAGATCAAATGACATTGTCGCGCTTCCGTTAATTTCGTCGACGATGCTGACAGTCAAAGGCCAGTCTCCTCGCATACGGATATCAACGGCGCCTTCGAACCGGCCGTCATTTGTCTCCACCAAATCGGCGGACGCCCGCATTGCCGGCATCGAACCCATTGCCGGCATTTCTGCATATGCGCTGACTTCAGCATTCCCTGGCGGGCTGCCATCGGCCAAACGGACTCTTACAAGCAAGTCGTTTTTGCCGACATGAGGTGTTCCAGGAATTGTTGCGACCCCGATCTCGAATGGCCCTGACGTGAACCATGCAAGTCGATCGTCTTGCGACGAAACCACATTGTCAGCGTCCTTCCAAACAGCGTTCCAGGTAACGGCGACAACGAGTATTGTGAATGTGCCGGCCAGGGCCAGCTTCTTATTGATAGTCATGGTTCAACTCCGAACCGGGGGACCCGGTTTCATCGAGTGTCGTACCTGCCCAGCGCTCGAGCTCAGCAAAACGACTGATGTAATCTGCGCGATTGCGCTCAAGCTCCTCGGCAGCAGCAAGCTTGTGTTGCTCGGCCGCGATGACGGACAGGAAATCGCCTGCGCCGCTTTGGTAATCCGCCAGGGCCGCATCCAGAAATTCATCAGCCAGCGGCAGCAGGGAATTTTCGTAGAGTTCGATTGACTCAAGAGACTCAATCGCCCGGGCACGTGCTCGGGCGAGTTCGCCCAGAAGTTGCGCCCGTTGATTGCTCAGTTGCATTTGGGTGCGACGCACTTCCCATTTGGCCCTGTTTACCTCCGCTTTGCGCTTGCTGCGATTCAATGGAACGTTAATGGAGATGCCGACGATCGGTCGCTTATCGACTTCGTCCCAGAGACTGTTGTATCCCGCCGTAAATCGCAGATCGGGCCACAGTGCTTTTTCGGCAACCGTGACTTGCGCTTCGTTACTCGCTATCCGCGCGTCAAGCCCGCGCAGCTCCGGGTGTGCCAGGAGCGCATAGCTTTGTAACGTTTCCATCGGAGCGACGACCTTCGAAATCAGGACCGGGCCTGGCTTCGGCACGCGGGCATTCGGCGCCCTGTTCAACAGCGCATTGATTTGTGCCTTCGCCGTTTCTCTCTGTTGAGCAAGACGCAAACCATGACGATGCAAATGCAACAGTTCGAGCTCGACCTGCAATACGTCCTGCTGAAGCGCCCTGCCGGCAGCGTAGCGAGTTTCGGCAACCGACCGCAGCTCCTCCAGCAAAACGTGCGTCGAGTGATGAATTTCCAGCGCGCGGTGAGTGAAATACCATTCTGCAAACGCGCCTCGTGCGATTGCGGCAATATGCAACCGCAATGCGCTGACGCCTTCATTGTCAGCCAGGGCCGAAAAGCGAGCGGCTTGCTCTCGCGCGGCGAGGGTACCCGGCCACGGTATTTTCTGGCTTAGTTCAATCTTCTCATTGAGCCCCTGACCTTCGCGACCGAACGTCCGTGGTGCGAACGCGTAGCTGAAATCCGGGTCGTCGATCGAGCCGGCAGTCTCGACGCTGAACGAAGCAGCATGCGCGGCTGCAGCCAACTCGCCGATACCAGGGTTGAGATGCAACACCAGGGTAACCAGACGATCCGCTGTCAATTGGTTTTCGAAGAAGATAGTAGTATCGGAATCCGCAGAACTGGCTGCCGCGGCAATCAGTAGTACGAAACACAGATAATCTTTTGTTTGTGGGACGGCAATCACAGGCCACCTCCGTTTTATCGTTGGGACAAAATACGGAACAACCGTCGACCGACCTCACGGTCAGCAACGATCAACTGGTGGTTGTGACTAAATTCGCAGGCGCTGCGTAATCAGATAGGTAGCGCAGCCGGTGTTATGCAGTGGGCGTGCATCATTGGCATTGGACAAAGACGGAATGTCCTGTGACGCCAATACGAGTGAGGCAATAAAAACGAATGCGTCTGGGGGGTCAACGTCAGATTCGAATTTGATCGGCTTGATGCTGGTCTGCATCTGGTCTGAAGTGGAATCGATGCCCAATTCAATTGATTTCTCGCAACAGGGGTCACTGTCCCCCATAGGCGCCATTTCATCGATATCAGCATCTGCGCAGCAGCAATCGTCGTGAAGGACAGTATCCATCATGCTGCAGAAATACGATGCGTGGGCCTGTACCGACCCGACCGCCAGCATGAGAGCCAGCAGGATCAAGCGAGTATATGTGTGGTATTGCCTTCGCATATCGTCAAAGTATAAAGCTGATGCACCGTTTCCGCCAATGGTTTGCCTGAACAAGGATAACGCCTTTGTTTCATCGCAGAATCGACGCAAGTCACAGTAACTGGCCCATATTGGGTGATTTGAGTACGTCAATGCAGAGCTTCCGACGAGCGATTGTGGTCCCTGGACAGCTGTCAGCATCGGCATTTTGCTGCCGAACCTCACCGCAGGCACTGTCACGCACATCCCGTTCTTAGCTATTTTCGTTATTCTCGTACGGCATATTGCTCTGGATTGGACTACCCTTAGCAGGTATCAATAACAAACGCACGGGACTTTACGTAGCCCCGGCAGGAGAAACGATATGAATTTCGAACTTGCATACAAATACATTGCCCGAGCGCTGTTCCTGGTCGCGTCCGCTATGATCGCCGTCGCATTCCTGGACCTGATCGCTGAATTCCTTGATTTCAGCATCGTGGGCGATATGTATGAAGCCGGCCGGCTATTGGAGCTTGCGGCAACGCTGCTTGTTTTCGTAATTGCGGTCTTGTTGCGACAGATTCGGGATACGCTTCGAAAGGCATAAGGGTCACCGCCTTCTGATGCAAGACTGGTTTCGACAGGTATTGGCGGGCGCGACGGGTCTGATTGTCGCGATCCGACGGCAATTCGCCTTTCGTGCGCATCTGCTGCCGGTCTCAGGACTTGATAGGATCCTCGGGTTTCGTGGCGGGTGAATCCCCGCTGCGCAGCATGTCGTACCAGTCGCGGAAGGGTCCGGTAATTTCTCTGGAGGCGTCCGCATCAACCGATTTGGTCGGAGTGAGACGCCGTCTGGGTGGGACGAAGACCAATTGGCCTGCTTTGTGGCAGCCTGGGAAACGCCCTGTCACCACAAGAGGTCAACCTCCCGCGTCGAGCCGGTCTGACTGCCCAATAATGTGGAGACAATCCGGGCGCACTTTACTTTTTTTGCAACATGTCACCGATTCCGAATCAGGAAGTACTTCTATTGCTCTCCAGAGACATGCCGACGAAGAGCGCTATTGCCGCCATCGTCCAGACAATGATTGCGCCGGTTGGAAAGTCGAAAATCGCCGACAACGCAATACCCACGAAATACGACAACGCACCAATTACGTAGCCGACCAGCAGACGTTTGCCGCGGCGAAGGTGCTGCGTTGCCAACGCCGGAATGATAAGACTCGCGAAAACGAGATAGATGCCAACAATTTGTACGGACGCGGTAACCGCAATTGCGAATATCACGTAAAAACCCAATGGGCCGAGCCGGTTGCCGACGGCAAACCAGGCAATCAGCAGCGCTGTATACAACGCTGCGATGGGCACAAGCGACCCCCAGGTAGACCATAGAATCTGCCCGACCAGCAGCTCTTTGAGGTGCTCACTGCCGTGCGGATTTCCGGCGAGTAGCAAAATGCCGCCGGTTGCGGCCAGGATGAACAGTATGCCAATCAACGGTTCCTGTTGTTTCGGCCAGCGTTTCTCCGTCCAGTTCAGCCCGATGGCGGCGACCAGGGCCGCACTGACGGCCGCGACCTGAACCTCGAATCCGTCCTGCTCCCAGTCCATGCTGTGAGCTGCGATTACGCCGAGGCCGGCAATCTGCGCGATCGCGAGATCGATAAAAATAATGCCGCGCTTCAGGACTTCGTGGCCCAGCGGAACGTGCGTGCTTAATATGATCAGGCCCGCCACAATAGCGGGACCAATGATTGTCCAGTCAAGCAACTCCCAGGTCATTGAGACGCTCCTAAAAGGCGATCGACGATGTCGTCGAACAAACTGAACAGGTCTGTCGCGGCATCGCTGCCACCAACCGTCAGCGGCAACATGACGGCAGGAATCCCGGTGCGTTCTGCCAGCCAATCCGAAGCACGCTGGTCCTGATACGGCGCACGTATTATGAAGTCCGCGCCTCCGTGCTCGAACCTCGACACCAGTTTGCTCAGGTGACCTGCCGTCGGCGGCAAACCGGGTATCGCTTCGAGATTCGCTTCCTCAACCAGCCCCAACCACCGCTCGAGATACACCCATGATTTGTGATGAGTGATCACTCGCTTTCCTTTAAGTGACGCGGCCTTTTCCTCCCACCTAACGATCGCCTCGCTCCAGCGCCGCGAAAAATCTGCCAGTCCCGCCTGGTACAGGTCGCTGTTGCCGACATCCACCTCACCCATGCGGCGCGTGAGGACAGCCGCGATCGCTGCAATGTTGTGTGGGTCGGTCTGCACATGCGGGTTACCCAAAGGGTGAATGTCGCCCTGAGCCCGATCGACGTCTGTCGTCGCATCGAAGCGCTCGACGAAACTGCTAACTTCGAAATACCCTTGGGTTCCGGGCATTACGTTCCGATTATTGGCCTTCTGCAACAACACCGGCAACCAACCTATTTCCAGTTGCGCACCGCTGCAAATTACGATGTCTGCCTTGCGCAGTTTTGCGATCAAACTCGGTCGCGCCTGAATATAATGCGGATCCTGTAACGCAGTCGTCGCGCTGTAGGTTTCGACACGATCCTGTCCGATCTCTGTCGCGAGAGCTGCCCATTCCGGTTCACACGCGAAGACTCTGAGATCTGCGTGCGACGCCAGTGGCAGGAACAACAGGACCATCGATATTTTTGCTTTGATCACCATGAGTTACCCGGCCCTAGAAGCTGTGCCCACCGTGCGCACCGATACTGAGGATATATTGCAGCCCCCACTGATTTTCGTCGCTTGGTCCTGCTGCATCGCGTGTGTATTGAAGCCGGATTCGGCTGAATTCGCTGTTCGACCAGTCGGACATCAGGCTGTATCGCATCGGATCATCATCAGGCGCCGCAAGGGCACTGCCGTCGAACGCGCTTCCGGGATCGTCGCTGGATAAATTGTCGACACGCGTACCAAAACGCCAACGCGGAAACGGTTGAAAGACCGCCTGCAAATACCAGCCGCGCTGATTGTTATCATAGCTTAACGGCGAACCGCCCGGCAGCGTGTAGTCGCCCCGCTCAGAGCGCCAGAAGAATTCACTTTGAAGGATCAAATTGCGCTGTTTCCAATTACCATTCGGCGCCCATTTCCAGACGAACTGCGCGATAGTCGTATCCGAATCGCCGCTGAACAACAGCGGGTCGGACTCGTCACCCGAGGGCCGATCGATGCTCTGTGCAGCCAGGTGCGATACGCCTGCGAGCCAACTGTGATTGCTGCCGACATCGCCGCCGGCATTCACGAAAAGGCTGGCGCTGCCGTGACCGGAACGGGCCGCGCCGGCGGCCGGGTATCGGCTGCCGCGAAACACTTCTGTGCCCACCTCGACATATAAATCTGTCGGTGCAACCCAGCGAAGCTGAACACCGTCGTCGATGTACTGGTCGCCGAGAAATGCCTGATAGGGCAACGGCTGGTCGGCGAAGTCCCAGGAGTGCGCGTGCTTGCTGTTGAGATAGCCGATTCCAGAGAAGAATCGGCCGAACCGCGTTGAGAGACCCGCGGGCAATGCCGTGGTCTCAAGCCAGGCTTCTTCGACTTCGATTCCAGCCACGCCGTCTTCGATGACAATCGGCACCGTTAGCCACGCCGTAAATTTATCGTCTACGTTGGCGTTGATATTAATTTCGGTCTCACCGATAGCCAGACCCTCGTTAATCGGCCCGGCCTCACCGCCAAACGGAAAACCCTGAATGAAATAATCATCAGGATTATTATCGTAGTTCCAGGCTTGGCCCTGGAATATCACGCCTATCGCCGGATTGAATGCAGAGCCCGACCCTCCGCCCGGCACGCGGGATGTAACGGCTGCCGTCGGCGCCTGCTCTGAGGCAGACCGGGTCGCAGCTGCATTTTGCTCGGCGGTCGCCAAACGCTGTTCGAGTGCGGCGATGCGTGTCTCGTAATCCGCGCGTAACTCATCGAGTTCCATGCGCAGAGTTTCGATGTCAGTGCTCTGTGCCAGTGTACTGCTTGTGAAAAATACCGCGAAGATACAAATTATGCCACCGCATGGTCGGATGCTCATTGCATCACCTCCTGACCCATCTAAGAAGTTTTTGCCGTTCGCAAATGACGCGTCCGGCAGCTACAACAGTCAGGTAAGAGTCGGCGGGCCGCGTTGTCGATAGGTAGTATGTTCCGTTTGTCTCGCAGCAGGGTGATAAAATTCGGCGTCGGGTCGGTATGCCGACGACGGCAGCAAGTCGCCCACCGCGGAATAAATTGCATGGGCCGGATTTGCCTGCCCTGCGCAAATCTCGCAACTTGACTGCTCAACGGGAATGTGGGCTGTGACATGCAACGTCAACGCCACGTGACTGACCAGCAGTAGTAACGCCAGTGCAAGGCAGTTGTTACGATTGAGTGATCGCATGCTGATTATCCCGGTGGGCCAAAATTCGACCGATCCTGGCGACACAGTTCCTGCGTCGCGGGTTCGCGCATTGTAGCATTGCAAGGCGTATTCAAGAATCACAATGGTTGCCGGTCAATAGCCGGGAATGCCAGTCACGAAAGCCTTCCGGCCCTTCATTAAGGCCACAAACGGAGAGATTGATCCAGACAGCCCGGGCGCATTACACCGGACCATAGTGACCGCCGTTCGGGTCAGGGCCGTACAGTCTGTTTTTTCGCGATCCTATTCGAGTTCAATTACGATTTTTCCTCGAGCGTGCCCTTCTTCCGAATACGCAACTGCCGCCGGAACCTCATTCAATCCGTAGCTTCGGTCGATCACCGGCGTCACTTTGCCGGCCTGCATGAGGTCGCCCAGGATAGTCAGGTCGTCTTTGCCAAGCTTCGCCAGAAGCATGACGAATTCCTGTCCTACGAACGGCGACAACAAAAGCGCCTTGACCGGACTCATCAATGGCCCGAGCCAATTACCCTTTGGTCCTCCGACAATGACGAAAATTCCGTCGGGATTAAGAACTCGCCGGTTTTCCAACAACGAGTGATTGCCAACCATATCGATGATCAGGTCGTAGCGGTGCCCACTATCGGCGTAATCCTCCTGCGTGTAATCGATGACATGATCGGCGCCGATCGCTCGAACCATTTCTACGTTCCGTGTACTGCATACGCCGGTTACCTCTGCGCCGAATGACTTGGCAATCTGCACGGCAAACGTCCCCACGCCACCCGAAGCACCGTTTATCAAGACTTTTTGACCCGGCTTTATTTTTCCCTTGTCGCGAAGAGCCTGAAGCGCGGTTAGGCCCGCTATCGGTACGGAAGCCGACTGAGCAAACGTCATGTTGCCCGGCTTCAGTGCCAGTGCCCGGTCCTCAGGAACAATTACATATTCGGCGAAGGCGCCGGTTCTGCCACCAAATACCTCGTCCCCAGGCCTGAACCGCGTGACGTTTCGGCCGACGGCCTCGACCGTCCCGGCGAAGTCCACTCCCATTCTTGAGTCATCTGGTGCTCCCAGACCTGTGCCCAGGCGCATGATGTACGGCGAGCCTCTCATGTAATGCCAGTCAAGCGGATTTACGGAAGCGGCGGCGACCTTCACCAGCACCTCATCGTCCGCAGGCGTGGGCTTTTCGACGTTTGCAAACTCAAGAACATCGGGTGAACCGTAACAACGATAAACAATGGCTTTCATCAGCGCGGTTCCACCGGCAACGTCAGGCGCGGGTCCGCAGGCGGAATTGTGGCTCAGAACAAGAGCCAGTGACGATATCGCGACGCCCAGGAAAATCAGGATACCACCCGCAATTTTGTTGCGCAGCTTCATTGTCTATCTCCCAAAATTCGGCGGTGGACACATTCTAAACAGATATAACGTTAAAAAGGGGGCGACAGTGACCTTTGCAGGCATGCAGGACTCTTTTGCACACTTCGTGTATTTCGCTTTTAACGGAATGTCGCGCAATGCCTGCCGTGAACACGGCGCGGAAGGGCTTCCGCGTAACAAACCGTTTGCCGACACGGCCGAATCAAGACGATATGTAGCATCACTCAAAGGGTACCCGCGGTTCCGCCCGATAAAGCACCTTAGTCGACATTCGCATTCGTACAGGCACCAAACACGGATAAAGTAATGCCGTCACGTGCGATGGCAGCGGAAAACCGGCCCGGTTCTTCTTCAATCAGGATGCTGTAGGCGCGATTGTTCTCCACGCCCTGCAGGAAAATCCGCCCACTGTGCCGGGACAGGTTCGCGACAGGACTTTCGCGTTTTTCGCCGCTGGCCTCGGTTGTCGCAATCATCTTCTTTTTGGTGTCGATGATCAGGAATTGCGGTACATCCAGATCGAGGATCGATATCGGAAAACACTTTCCGTCTTCCACACACAGCATAACTGTCGATGTCGAGCAGAGTATTCGATCTTCGCCTACAACATTATCTGCCTGCACTGCCGAGCAAGCCATCAACGCGACAATCGCCGGGATATTGACCTTCGCCAATAGTATTCGGTAATTCAATGACATATTTGTTCCTTTCTTTTTGTTCGAAGTCATCAGAACTTAGCCACATAGTCTTTAGCTTCAAGGCACGCAGTGAACCCGTTTTTAAATTTTCCAATTTGTTCGTCGGTCGCCGCGGTGGCGCTCGCGGCCTGTTGTTGTACCTGCGCTGCCTGCTGTTGTGCCTTTTTGTTCCGGCGCCTGTTGGCGACACCGCCGATCGCCGCGCCTACGGCCGCGGAGTGGCCAACGTCGTTACCTGCAATTTCGCCGACCACCGCTCCCGCTGCTGCGCCTTTGACGAGGCCTCCCCCCCCTTGGGCTTGCTCGGCCGCCGCAAGCTGCTCTGCGGTTTGTTGGTCTTGCGCGTCTTGCTGTTTCTGTAGCTGGAACGGGTCAATGCCCGAATCTGCAACCGCCCAGTCATAGCACTCTGCCTCGTCTTTTGATTGCTGGGTGCTATCCTGACCATCGGCGGGGAAAACGGACACGTCGATCGCACCAGCCAGTGTCTGGCTTTGCGCCTGCACCAGGTTGCCAAGTGACAAGGCTGAAGCCAGGCTGACCAATATTATTTTTGGCACTACAGTTTGCATTTTAGTCTCCTTAGTTGTTCGGCTCGACTACCCGTAAGCGTTGAATTTCTTCATGCTGCATTTACGCAGGAATTTTCATGACCAGAGTCATCACACGAGTATTGGCCTAGCGTACAACACTCAGACCTAAAAGTTAAAGATGAAGCCCAACACCAGGCCAGCAAATTGGCGAGATTCATTATCTCGCGTTTGATCGTTACGTTTCCAGCTGGCAGTCCATTGTGTATCGCGGCACTCACATTGAGACACCTTGCGCTCTATCTGGCCTTTCTGCTTATACTTGCACGGGTCGCGTACGTCACGGGCAAGACTGATGTGCTTCCCCCTTACTAATTGAATGGCGATCATGGGAACCACGATGAATCACGAAGCTTTTCCCGGGCTTGTTGATGGCAATGACAAGATCGCAGTAGTCGATGGCGAACACAGCTATTCCTATGGCGATGTGGCTGCGCGAATCGACCGGTTTGCCACTGGCCTCCTCGCTGGCAAGAATGACCTTAACGAAGAGCGTATCGCTTTTCTTATCCCTGCAAGCATCGACTATGTAACTGCCCTGCATGGAATATGGCGAGCCGGCGGCATCGCCATACCCCTAAACGTCGCGTCGGCCATAGCGGAACTGGACCACTACCTTGGCAGTGCCGGCGTCACACGCCTGATCGCTGACAGTGCAGACCAGGAACCATTGCACCAATTATGTGATCGCCTCAGCATCGAGGTACTGTCGGTCGACGATGTTTCGGTCGCTGAGGCCGGCGAATTACCGCAAATAGATACCAACAGTCGCGCCATGATTTTGTTTACCAGCGGCACGACCGACAAACCCAAGGGTGTTGTTATCACCCACAAAGCGATTCGGGCCCAGATAACGACCCTGATCGACGCCTGGGAGTGGAGCGAGCACGATGTCATACCGTTGTTTCTGCCACTGCATCATATTCACGGCATTATCAATATCCTGAGTTGCGCCCTTTGGGCTGGCGCAACTGTGCACCTGTTGCCCAAACTGAATATTCCAGAAATTTGCAAACAGATTGTGGCCGGAACGTACAGCGTATTCATGGCGGTCCCCACTATTTACGTCAAGCTCATCGATTTTCTTGACACCGTTGATGCCGGACAGGTACAGGAAATATGCAATGGCTTTGGTGGCATGCGCCTTAACGTTTCGGGCTCCGCCGCCTGCCCCGTCAAACTTTTCAATCAGTGGCGAGAACTCACTGGCCAGGATCTTTTGGAAAGATACGGCATGACGGAAGTCGGCATGGCCATTTCGAATCCGTACGACGGAGAAAGACGCGCCGGATTTGTAGGGCAAGCGCTACCCGGCGTAACGGTACAACTATTCGGGGAAAACAATGAGCCCATAAACGAGGAAGCCACTGCGGGAGAGATTCGTATCAAAGGCGAGAATGTCTTTCAGGAATACTGGGGCAACGAAAAGGCGACCGAGGAGTGTTTTATGGACGGCTGGTTCTGTTCCGGCGATGTCGCCGTAATCGAACACGGCTACTACCGCATCATGGGCCGCTCATCCGTGGACATAATAAAATCCGGTGGCTACAAGTTATCGGCACTGGAAATCGAGGGAGTCCTGCTGATGCACAATGACATCCGCGAAGTGGCCGTGATCGGCGTGGATGACGACACCTGGGGAGAGGCCGTGGTCGCCGTCATTGCCTTGCGAAAAGGCGCAAGCCTGAATTTTGCTGACCTGAAGCAATGGTGTGGCAGCAGGATGTCGTCCTACAAAATTCCAAAACAGATCAGGATCCTGGATACCTTGCCCAGAAACGCGATGGGCAAGGTGACCAAACCAGGATTGAAGGAACTGCTGTAGTCCAGGAGAACTCGAAATGGTGATCTACGGTGTTGCATTGCTGTCGTTCTGCATGCTCGTCGGCGTTTTCGTCGGCGACATGCTTGGCAAACTAATTGGCGTACAAGCCAACGTCGGCGGTGTCGGAATCGCCATGTTGTTGCTGATTTTTCTCTCAAACCTGAAGGACCACCGCCTGCAACTCGGCGTCCCGACCGAGTCCGGAATCCACTTCTGGAGCGCAATGTACATTCCCATCGTGGTCGCTATGGCGGCAAAGCAAAATGTAATCGCCGCATTGTCGAGCGGCTGGATGGCGATAATCGCGGGAGTGGCCGCCGTCGCGGCGAGCTTTGCGCTAATTCCGGTCATCGCACGCTTCGGACCCGGAGACCAGCGTGATACTTGAAACTCTTGCAGCATTGCTTGCGAATAACGCGCTGATAACCGCGTTCGCATTCGTCGGCATTATTGTCTGGGTTTCGTATTTCCTGTCCGACAAATTGACTCGCGGTCACGTTCACGGTTCCGCCTGTGCCATCGCGATCGGTCTTGTGCTCGCTTATGTAGGCGGAAAAGTCACCGGCGGAAGCAACGGCCTTGCCGATTTCACATTGCTGGCCGGTGTCGGAGTCATGGGCGGAGCGATGTTTCGGGACTTTGCGATTGTCGCGACAGCTTTTGGCGTTCATATCGACGAACTTAAGAAAGCCGGCGCCGTTGGTGCCGCTTCAATCGTGATTGGTGTCGTCTTGTCGTTTGTTGTTGGCGCAGTGGTGGCCGTTGCTTTCGGATACACAGATGCGGTTTCGATCAGTACGATCGGCGCTGGTGCGGCAACCTACATCGTCGGTCCTGTCACGGGCACCGCGTTAGGGGCCGGCTCCGATGTCATCTCGCTAAGTGTCGCGGCTGGATTGACTAAATCGGTGCTGGTAATGGTCGCGACTCCATTGGTCGCGAAGCATATCGGTCTTGATAACCCGTTTTCGGCGATGATTTACGGCGGACTCATGGGTACAACGAGCGGTGTTGCAGCCGGACTTGCGGCAACCGATCCCAGGCTCGTGCCCTACGGTGCGATGACCGCGACTTTTTATACTGGTGTCGGTTGTTTGTTAGCCCCATCGCTATTGTTTCTAATCGTCAGCACGATATTTTAGAAAAGGAGCCGGATACCGTTTTTGAACGGTCCCTGCGTTTATGCCGGTCCCAAAAAACCGAATCTGACCCCATTATCGTCCCTGCATCGCCACCGGCGCCTATTTGCCAAGGCGCTTAACTGCCTCGTCAGTCGTCCAAACGGCATTGGCCATGAACCTGAAATTGATCAGAGCAGCGAGATAACCATCGCCTTCGGGGATCTGCGCTGCGGCCGTGGCATCCTTGATGACAGCGACCTCAACTCCCTGCTCCAGCAACTCGTGCATGTGCGCTTGAGTACATAGATTTGCCGACATCCCGGCAAGCAGGACCTGATCGATATGCCGCTTGCGCAACTGGAGAACCAGGTCGTTTTGTTCCGGGCCGTACACTTTGTGCGGCGACGCAATAATTGTCTTGCCATCAAACAGGTACTTTTTGTATTGCGGCATGAAGTCAGCGCCCGATCCATCGAAGCCCTCCATTGAGTACGCCGAAACCCGGTCAAACATACCGATCGCATGCATCACCTTTTCAAGCGCGCCTTCGAACTTCCAGCCATGATCAGTTGGATAGTAGTAGTGGGGAGAAATGAAGACCGCGATTTCATTCGCTTTGGCCGTCTTCAGCAATTGCTCGATGTGTTCGACCGTCTTGTTTGCTGTTACCGAATTGCCGACAAGTCCCCAGGTGACACCATCCGGACTCAGGAAATCTATCTGTGGGTCCGTAATAACAATGGCTGTTCTTGGCAGATCGAGCACCATGTTGCTCGGTGGCAAGCCCGGCTCTTTCGGTTCGGCATATGGATTTTCCTGCGCATGGGCGGCGCCGGCCAGGACCAGTGCAGTAATTCCGGCAATACTGAATATGGCAACAACTAAATTCCTGATGCGTTTCATGACGATTTCCTTTTTTGGCGAATGCGAGGGAGCTAAATCTCAAGGACAAGCGACTCTTCAGTGCCATCGGCATTTTTTCCAGGCTTCGGATAGGCGCTGCAAATCAGCACAGTACACTCCCCTGGATCGACCATTGGCTGCTCGGTGTAGGCAACCTCTCCCCGGGAAATCCTGGTTGCACAGGTCTGGCACACGCCGGACCGGCAACTGTATGCCGGCTGCAGCCCTTCGGATTCGGCCAAATCGAGAAGCGACCCGCGCGAAGGATCCCAGGTCACCTGAATACCCGAGCGGGCAAATTGAACTTCAACGGGTCGTTGATCGGCGATATCAGCTATCGATAATCCGTTACTTTGTTTCTTGCCGAGCGATGCCCCGGACCCGAAGAATTCATAGTTGATGCGATCGTCGGCAACGTTCATGGCCTTTAGCGCCTCGTACACCGCTTCCATGAATGGCGTCGGGCCGCACAGGTAGAAATCATAATCATCGAGCGGTAGTAATGATTTGAGCAACTCGATGTCCACATGTCCCTCGCTGTCGTAATCTTCACCCACGACATCCGTGTCCGATGGGGCGCTGTAGCGAATGTGCGTGGTCAGGCATCTGAACTCCCGGCGAAGTTGCTGCACATGTTCGCGAAACGCCCGCACACCACTATTTCGCGCAGCATGGATGAAGCGCACTGGGCGCGCACAACCGCAGCCCCCACTATCGACGCAAAGTTGCTCCAGCATGCTGATCATTGGCGTAACTCCCACGCCACCGCTGATCAGTACAACGGGCCGGCTACTGGTTTCATCCAATGTGAATTTTCCGCGCGGTGAAAGTGCCCGAATCGTCGACCCGCATTCCACGTTGTCGTGGAAATAATTCGATGAAACACCCGCCGGCAATCCAGTTGCCGCCGAAGGCTCCCGTTTAATGGAAAGACGGTAGTACTCTCCGTTTGGCGCGCTCGATATCGTGTATGTTCGTCGAATCGGTGCCTCAGATCCGGGCGGATGAATCTCTATAGGCAGGAATTGCCCGGCCTCATGGCACGGAATCTTTTCGTGGTCTTCCGGTTGCAGATAAAAGGAAGTGATGATGTCACTTTCACGCTGAACGCGAGTTACACGGTAGTCCCGAAACCTGTTGCCGTCTGCTTCTGCAGAAACCCTCTCTTCAACTTCGTCCCAGGACCCGGTAAACCCGAGGCTCGGCGAGTAGTCGCGAAACTCCCAGCGGATAGGCACCGCCTGCTCAATCAACACGCCCTCATCCAGTGTCAGTCGTATAAATCTTTCTGCGCCAACAAACGCACGCGTCTCTTCGCTGTCCCAGACAATTTCTGCGTTGCCGGTCAGGTACAACAAATCGCCCCGTTCAAAATCGATGAATAGCAGGCCAGCCTGAGGATTTGCGGCAATATTTCCGATTGTGTTGAAGTGATTGTTGCCGGCAAAATCGGGAATCGTCAGCGTTCGTTCATTTTCGATACGCACGAATCCGGGTTTGCCGCCACGGTGCGATACATCTGCGCCCTGCGTGGAATCGTTTCCGTCCTCTGAATAATGCGTCGCTATGTAGAAATTGTCCGCTGCGCCAATTATTTCCTGCGCACGTTTGCCGAGATTTTGGAAATTTTCCACTGCAAGCGGTTCGCCAATCGCATCGATTCCTGGCAAAAACTCGTAGTCGCGTGACTGAATGTACTGCGGGCAGTTGCCGAAGGCCTGCTCGACGCTGAGAGTAATTGACTCGTTTGTGCGCTTGGAAACTGTACCGTTCAGGCGATTCCGGCGGCGTGTTGGATATTCGATTCCCAGTAATCCAAGTCTGGTTTTATTGCCAAGGTATCCGGCCAGTGGATCTCCGAAAACCGGTCGCGATCGGATTTCCAGACTGTGCGCATCAGGTGCATTCACAAATCCGGGGCGCCCCATCAGGATGCTTGCCCATGGCCTTCCTTTGTTGTCAATTGCACCGATTAGGACGAACGGCAGTTGCGAATAGAACGCATTGTGTTCTGCTGGAAGGTAACTGCGAATGAATCGCCGGCCGATGTTTTCAGAGCTCTCGCGTACACCAACACGGGTTTGTACTTCTTGTTCGCCACGATGGAATGGTGACGATTCGACAGGTTGGCTCATGTGGATTCCCGATGTGCGATCTGCAAATCAAGCCGCAACAGATTCGAATCGAATACCGCCGGATACTCGGGTTTCTCACCGACAATCTTGTAACCAGGGGTATCCATGAGCAAATGTCCGGCCTCATCCAGACACCGAACTGACAGACCTGCATGGTGTACACCATTGGTTTTACAGCTAATATATTCTTGGCCCACTTGAGTTGCTCCCGGAATAGCTTTCAATCTGACTGTGCCGTACGCTACTGTACGATCTGGGCGAGAGTAAGATGGAATCGGTTAAATCATTATTACGAATCAGCAACAATGGCCGATCAAAGCGGATTGAGAGAGTTCGTGGCAGTGGTCGAGCACGGCAGTTTCACGGCTGCCGCCGACGCACTCAACGTGTCCACGGCCTTCGTCAGCCGGGAAGTTAAGCGTCTTGAAGAACGTCTGAATGCTCGACTCTTACACCGCACCACCCGCAAATCGACGCTAACCGAGGTCGGCAGCATTTACTATGCCCGCGGTCTGGAAATCCGCAACATGCTTGACAGCCTTGAGTCGGATGTTGCCGATATGCAGGGCCAGCTTGTCGGGCACATTCGGATTACCGCGCCGGGCCTTTACGCTGATCGCTACGTCGCGCCTGCTGTCGCGGAGTTCACGGACAAATATCCCGAAGTATCGATAGAACTGGACACCGGTATGCAGGTTGTTGACATTATTGCCGACGGCTATGACGTGGCCATAAGAATGAGCGCATTGGAAGATAGTTCATTGATTGCGCGGAAGATCGCACCACGCCGATTGTTGGTCTGCGGTAGCCCGGGTTACTTCTTCCGCAATGGCCGTCCGAAAACTCCGGACGATCTCCGTACACATAAGTGCCTTACATTTCATGATATGGCATGGCGATTCAAATATCCGGACGGCGTTCGTACGGTAAAAGTTGCGGGAAACTGGTCCAGCGACAATGGCCGCGCCCTGGTCGCGGCTGCGGAACGGGGTCTTGGCCTGGTTCGCATGACCGACTACTACATGGCCGGGCAACTGCAACGGGGCGAACTTGAAACGGTACTTGAAGAATACGAGGTTCAGGATGCTGCGACCTGGATTGTGTATCCGGCGCGCGAGCAACTGCCAACCCGCGTGCGATTTCTTATCGATTTCCTTGTCGAACGCTTAAAGCAAACTGAACAACTCATTCCGCACGTCGACAGGTCAAAGACAGGAAATTAACAGCAGATCGTCCCGACATTATTGCTACTCAGCAATTGTCATTCAACTCCAGGCCGTATTAATCCGCTTGCAGAAACGAAGTACGATCCTGGCCTCACGTTAGGATTTACTGGAGAAATCGAATGACCACTCGTTCAATCAAAAAACCGCTTTTCTTTCTGGCCTATGTGCTACTTGGCATCGCAGCTGCAGGCTCCGCAGCCAGCGCACAAAACCTGACAGGCGTCGCCCATCGCACGATCGAAATCGACGGTGTGGAAATTTTCTATCGCGAGGCAGGTAACCGGGACCGACCGACGATACTTCTACTGCACGGATTCCCGACCTCATCGCACATGTTCCGCGACCTGATGCCTGAACTCGCAGACAGGTATCACCTCGTGGCTCCGGACTACCCCGGA
>Ga0255056_10000045_pt1 | contig 27510 bp, 32 predicted proteins | sample Cases_109_1_MG_FD_183639 | JGI IMG/M metagenome (GOLD analysis project Ga0255056, IMG submission 183639) | Seawater microbial communities from Amundsen Gulf, Northwest Territories, Canada - Cases_109_1 | ecosystem: Environmental > Aquatic > Marine > Gulf | place: Canada: Northwest Territories... | reverse complement strand
CTCCATTAGCTACTACTACAACCGGCGTAGAAAGGCCATGCTCTCGCATTTGCTTGATTAAAGTAATTCCATCCGAATCATTTAATTTAATCTCGGTAATTAAACAAGCTGGTGTCTGTGAAATAGGTTCGTTTATAAAGTCCTCAGCATTTTCAAAGGTTTTTACTTCATATAGTAATTTACCTAATAATTTCACAAGCTGATTACGCACATCTTTATTGCTAACAATAAGATGAATAGGTTTATTTTTTACTGAATTCCAAATCATTGACCAATGTTAATGCGTGTAAATTCTGATTAATAAGCGCCTTAAGGGCGAGCAGTTACTACGTCGTTAATAGTGACATAGCTCGCAAAGGGAAAAATGATCTCGATCAATTTTAAGAGTAAAATTTGGCCAAGAATAACAATACCCAAACACTTTAAGTCAAATGCCGGGCATAGAAACAAAAGTTAGCTCTATTAGCTAGGTTTAAATGCGGAGCATAACTTTAACCAGCTCAGCAACAGACTTTGCACCAAGCTTCTCCATAGCATGGGAGCGATGAATCTCCACAGTGCGATCACTGATCTCAAGCTCACTGGCAATTATTTTATTTACTTTCCCTTCTAATACTTTATCGACAACCTCACGTTCGCGTATGGTTAATGAATTTATCATTTCTTGTGTGATAAGCTGGGTTTTAAGTCCTTTTCGATTATCTCTATCTTGTTCAAGTGCTTTAGTAATGCAATCCAATAATTCCTGATCTCGAAATGGTTTTTGTAAAAACTCAAATGCACCATTTTTCATCGCTTGCAAAGCCATAGTGATATCACCGTGTCCTGTCATAATGATCAAAGGCTGAATAGCGCCTAATTCTTTTAATTTATGCTGTAACTCAATGCCACTCATACCTGGCATACGCACATCTGCAAGAACACAGCCCGCTTGATTGATATCTGCTTCATCTAGAAAGTTAATTGCAGACGCATAGCTTTTAGCCTGCAATCCAATGGAGTCTATTAATTCAACTAGACTATCACGCACATCCATATCATCATCGATGATAGATACTAGTTGTTGATCTTCACTCATTCTTTTCTAATGCTGTTGGTAAAATAAAATGAAAGGTAGTGCCCTTACCTGCATTAGGCAAAAACCATATGGCCCCACCATGAGTTTGGATAATAGACTTACAAATAGACAAGCCCATACCCAACCCTGATTGTTTAGTGGTATAAAAAGGATTAAATAATTGTTCCGCAGTGTCAGCATCAACCCCACTGCCATAATCTTTCACAGATACTTTTATTCTATTCTCCTCAATCAACAAGGAAGAACGAATAATAATATTTTTATATTTATCGACTTCTTTTTCTGCAGCATCCATGGCGTTACGAATAAGATTCAATAGTACTTGTTGAATCTGGACAGAATCGACCATAACATTTGGTAAACCTTTGTCGAGCTCTAATTTTATTCTAAATTCATTTATTCTCGAATCCGCCTTCTCCATCTCTAAGGCATCTTCTATTAGGCTATTAATACTATAACTATATTGCTGCCTAGATTGAGGTTTCACCATCGTACGCAATCGAGAAATAACATCACCCGCACGTAGCGAGGCTTTAGATATCTTCTTAAGCAGTTCTTTTAGCTTTTCAAAATCTACATTGTTAGCCTGAATTCTTCTTTGCGCGGCTTGCGCATAGGTATCAATAGCAGTAAGAGGTTGATTAATTTCGTGCGCCATGCCCGCTGCCATTTCACCCATCATGCTTATACGATCCATGTGCGCTAGCTGTGCTTGCTGCACCTTAGCTTTTTCTTCAGCTTCAATTTCATCTGAAATATCTACAATATGAGAAATCAATAATGCCGGTGTGCCGACAGCATCATGTGCTAATGCAACACTTAAAATAACGTTAATAATTTTTCTGTCCTTGCGGATATAACGCTTTTCTATACTAAATCCAGTAAAATCTTCTCTAAGTAGTTTGTGTAAATATTCGCTACTCTTTTCGATATCATCTGGATGTGTAATGTCTTTATAAGATAGTGTTAAAAATTCCGGTTTTGAATAGTCAAGCATGTCGCATAAAACTGAATTTACATTAGTATAGTTTCCATCTAAGTCCAATATTGCAACTCCAGTTGGTGCATTTTCAAAAATAAGCCGAAATTCTTCCTCGCTTACGCGTACTTTTCCTTCAGCAATTTTTCTTTGCGTAATATCCAAAATAATTGCAACAAAGGCTGGCTTAGATTCATATTTAGAAAGCTCTAAGTGCACTTCAACAGGGTAGATGCTGTCGTCTTTACGTTGATGTATGCTGATGAACACAATTTTATCTTGTTTACCCGAACGCAATGGTTTAATAACTTTTTGGAATTCTTCTTGTGCATACTCTGGCTTAATATCTACAGGTGTGAGTTTTAGAATTTCTTCACTGCTGTATTGTAAATTATCTAATGCTCTTTTGTTTGCATGTATAAAGTGCAAAGTATCGACATCAAAGATATAAATTTCATTGGCTGAGTTTTGCAAAATATGCTCTAAGCTAGCCGCTTTTTCAAAATAGCTTTTCTCGGAAGTTAGATCTCTTATAAATCCAGTAAAGAATATTTTTTCATTTTCTTGGAATTCCGCTATTGAAAGCCAGATTGGAAACACAGTACCGTCTTTGCGCTTGCCTTCCAGTTCGCGGCCGATACCAATAACCTTAGCGTTACCACTGATAATATAATCTTGAATATATGAATCATGTTTTTGCTGATAGGGTTCTGGCATCAGCATGTTGACGCTGCTGCCGATTACTTCATTTGCACAATAAGTAAACATCTTTTCTGCAGCAGGATTGAATGATTGAATTATACCTGCTTTGTCGATGGTAATAATTCCTTCAACCGCAGTTTTGATAATGGCGCTAAGACGCGATTCTGATGTCTGAATTTCAGATGCTTGCTTGATATCTTGTGGTTTCATGCTGCCAGTTGATCAGTATATTTTTTTGCCTGCAACCATCCGAATACATATCTCCACTTAGGATGAAACCATTATTAGACTAAGGAATCATGTTTGATTCAAATAGACGATGTTCCATATTAGCAAGTAGTGGAACTAACCTCATAAAAATATTCTACATATTTCAATGGCTTGTCTTCTTTTCCTGCAAAGAGTCTCGTAACTATTAGCTAACTATATACGTGTTTTCCGTAACAACTGTACGCATTGGTACGAATTATTTCTTCTCTCTATGGAGAGTCTAATGGCTTTTAGGATCAAGACCGGCACAAATACAAGAACCGGTTAGAAGATAGGGAAAACAAACCAAAAAATTAGAACTGGGAGTAAGACCATGCAAACTGCAACCGCCATATCCTTACAAAAAACTTATCATGTCCCAAAAAAACAGGTTCACAATAAATGTATTGATTGTGGCCGAGCGCATACGTGTCTCGCTCAATCTTTAGAAGGAGAAGACCTTGCCGCATTTGATGAAATCGTTAAGCATTCAAAAAAAGTAAATCGAGGTGATTATCTTTACCAAGCTGGTGACAAGTTCGAATCCATTTACGTCATTCGCAGCGGTTCGATAAAAACCTTTATTGATGATGAAGAAGGCCGTGAACAAATTTTAGGCTTTTCAATTCGAGGCGATGTTGTTGCATTAGAGGGTGCAACCATGAATGTTTATCCAACCACTGCACAAGCACTAGAAACAACTCATGTATGTGAAATTTCTTTTGCACGCTACATGGAACTAGCAACGAAAATACCTGCTCTTTACCAACAATTATTAACACAAATGAGCCATCAAATTCGTGATGAGGAAAAACATACACTATTAATTGGCACAAAAAGTGCGGAGAAACGCCTTGCGTCCTTATTAATTAATTTTTCAAATCGATACGCAGCTAGAGGATACTCAAAAAATGAGTTCAATCTATACATGTCACGACGCGACATTGGAAACTATCTTTCAGCTGCAATGGAGACAGTAAGCAGAATATTCTCTCGCTTGCAAACCAATGGGCTTATCGAAGTTCGTGGCAAGCTGATAGAGATTAAGGACATAGAGGGATTGCAGAAATACGCAACGTAATCTCAGTAAAAAAATAAGTCCACAAAATGAAACACAGAGTAAAATATCGAATATATCCAGGATGACATTTCGAAGTAATAAAGTAATAATGCTCCAAGGACAGGTGAAGATGTTTAGTGCTAAGAAAATACTATCTACTGAACGTCCAGCCCTGCGTTTTAAATTACTGCATATTTAAAATTGGAAAAAATCATGAAAATAATCAATACGTGTCTTTTGATCTCTTTTTTTGTATGGGCTGGTACTGCTAACCTAACTATGGCTGAAGAAAATGAAAAATTAACTGATATAGTTGGTAAGAAAGAATTTGTTACGTATTGTGGATCTTGCCATGGTAGCAATGGCAAAGGTGGTGGACCAATCGTGAATTTTCTTGAGCGTAAACCCCCTAACTTAACCCTGCTTTCAAAAAACAATGATGGTGAATTTCCATTTGAACGCATTTGGGGTGTATTTGATGGTACTTATATACTTGCAGAACACGGCACGAGCGAAATGCCAATTTGGGGTTATCGCTTTATACAAGAAGCAAAACAACAGAAACAGTCAAACATTTCCACAAAAGCTAAAGCTAAAGCACTTGATATTGTTTTATATCTACAAGTAATACAGGAGTAATCATGAAATCAATAATTAAATACGTAATTTTCATTGGTTCAGTTGTATATTCGCTAAATACTTTTGCTGCTTCATCAGAAGAGCGTGACCCAACGTTCGGTGGTATTGAATTTGAGCGTTCTTGCGCAATCTGTCATGGGTTTAATGCTAAAGGCGAAGGTGTAATGTCTGACTCGCTAACTAAGAAGCCTGCTGATTTAACTGTGCTTAAAAAAAATAATAACGGACACTTTCCTTTTACAGAAGTATATAGAGTAATTGATGGAACCCCTCATGTGGGTGTTCATGGCAGCAGAGAAATGCCACTTTGGGGTGATCGTTATCGCAAGGAAGCTGAGGAGTATAATGAGTTGTCGGAAAAATATCATGAAATAACCGGACAATCCGAAATTGATGAATATCTACACACAAGAGGACTCATTCTTGAACTACTTACCTATATCATGTCTATTCAAGAAGAGTGATTTTCACTAACTATTGTAAGGATAAATTAAAGTGCCTAAAGTAATAACTAGAGATGAGCTACTAACAAAACAACATGAACTAATTGATCGTGTTACCGCTATTAAGCGAGACTTTGAAAAAGGACTAGATCCTGACTTAGAGGAGCAAGCAATACAACTTGAGAATTACGAGGTATTGCAAAAACTACTAGAACAGGCAAACGCTGAACTCGATAAAATAGACGAGCAATTGAAGAAAATGTCTCTTGTCTCTAACTCTTAGTTAAGTATTATTTAAAACTATGTATTTCTCACGGCAAGCACATCACATGTTGCATTTTTAATAATCGACTGTGCGGTAGAGCCAATTAGTTTGTTAATACCACGTGCGCCATGTGCGCCGACAACAATCAAGTCTGCTTGTTTACCCTTAGCAGCAAATAGAATAGAGAACCTGGGCACTCCCACTTCAGCCAAACATGTAACCTTGCCTAAATCATACTTTTCTGCTTCTTTTTTAAGCTTATTTTCAGCATCGTCTTTCAACTTGTTCTCTTGTGAAGACCATTCTCTGCTATAACTAATTGCTTCATTTTGCGATGCTCCCATTAGCGTCGGCATATCACGCTCAACCACATGAAACAAAGTAATATTGGCATCAGAATCTTTATGTATAGTTTCTAATTTCTTAAAAATTACATCTGTTAGTTCCGAATAATCAATCGCCACTAGTACTTTCTTATAGGGAAGCATATCTTAATACTCCTTAATTGCGTAATTTTTTTATGTCTTCTAAAAGCTGCAAAGCTAGTGCTGCACCAGGAATATTTATTTCTAGCTCTTCCTTAAATCGTGATGCACTGCCAATACGTTCGTAATCTTTATGTGTGAAGAACCATTTTTCTGGCTGGTTACCTGTTGGTTCAGCAATTCCCCAAGCAACCATCTCACTGATAGTTTCTGTATTTAATTGATACGAAGCACAAACAGCATTCGTTGTATAAAAAACATTATTATTAACCATATAACCTCTTAATGTATCTTGATAACATCTGGTAATATTAGATTCAGTTGATAAATATAGTTACCCACACATGCTTACATGTTGATATATATCAACCAGATTGGTAGTTTCTTATTTATATTAAGTGACAGTAAGCTCAAAAATGTAATGCAATTTACCGTGCGCTAATGGATATTGAGATAGTAATCAACCTGTTAGTTTCTCTAGTCATCGGCGTCATCATTGGCTTTGAGAGAGAATGGAAGACACAAAACCAAGCAGGTAAAACTTATGATGCTGGGCTGCGCACCTTTGCTGTCGTTAGCTTTCTGGGCGGATTATCTGCATTGCTCAGTAATATAATAACGCCATTAATTTTACCCTCACTAGCGTTAGGCTTGTCCTCAATTATTTTTATTAGCTATAGATTAAATGCTAAAAAGTCTGCAGATTTTGGCTACACAACTGAGGTTACCCTACTCCTGGTATTCGCGATTGGCGCATTTGCCGCAGTTGGATACAAAATCGAAGCAATTGCTTTTTCTGCAATTGTAGTCGCATTGCTTAGGCTAAAAAACAAACTTCATGTTTATATTAAAACATTAGATGCAGATGAAGTTAACGCCACTATACAACTGTTGTTATTAGCTGCGGTCGCATTACCCCTGCTCCCAAATAAAGATATCGGCCCGGGTGGCGCAATTAACCCCCGCACCATCGGTATACTAATACTTTTAATTGCTGGTATTTCATATTTTGGGTATTTCAGTATGAAATTACTTGGCAATCGATTAGGAATATTTCTAACAGCTTTTTTAGGTGGCCTTACTTCCTCAACTGCAGTAACCGTAGCATTTTCAAAAATTGCTGCAACTAATAAAAATGCATCGCCCGCTTTGCTTGGTAGTGGTATATCTTTAGCTGCAGCGATGATAGGCCCAAGACTATTAATCATGATTGGGTTATTAAACTTCTCGTTAATAAAATATATCAGTCCTGTATTGATCGTAATAACATTGATCCCTATAGGTGCCGTCATTTGGATTGCTTTTCGTTACCAGAAAATTGACATGCCACTTACACCATTAGTATTAAAAAATCCTTTACAACTTGAAAGCGCAGCTATCTACGGCGTTTTGCTGTCGATACTATTTATAATTGTGCATTTTATAGAAGCCTATTTTGGAACAACAGGTATATATGTGCTGGCAGCAACTTCTGGAATAGCAGATGTAGATGCTATTAGTATTACCTTGGCTAAATTTGCAATACCAGTGGGCGATAAACTATCAATGCAAATTGCTGCAAACGGAATAATTATCGCCGTGCTTGCAAACACTATAATCAAAGCCATAATCTCTCAAGTCATTGGCGGATGGAGACTAGCAAAGTGGAGCGGCAGCATACTACTGTTTGCTTTTAGCATTGGTATATCTATCTATTTCATACTAATCATTGCCCAATGATCTTGAACTTACTGAAATGAATGCAGCCATTTTCAATAACTATGGTAGTAATTCTTTAAGAGCAGTGGTTATCAATGAAACAGACAACCTTGAAGATTTTATTGGTAAATTATTCAAATATTGTGAGAAAATAATATTCGATAACTACAAGTTATTATCGAGTTCTTATGATGCTGAATGTTTACACCAATTTAGAATTAGTCTCAGACAATTCAGATCTATTTTAGTTTTTTTCAAGGATGAAATGTCCATAAAAGAATGGAAAAAAGCTGAAAAACTATACAAACGTTTGATAAAACCCACCTCAAAGACTAGAGATTTTGATGTTATTGCGACGGAATATATTAGCTCAGCATTTGCAAATAATATAAATTCTAATGAATTTGAAGATTTTTACCAATGCTGTGCAAGCGAACAAAAAAAATTACATACTATTACTGAAAATATAATTTTATCCAAAAATTTCACCGGCATATTAAATAACTTTCATGATTGGATAAATAATAATTGTTGGAAAAAAGAAATTTTAAAAAATTATTCCCTGAAAGGTGTACATTTAAGAAAGTTCATATACAAAAAGGTGAAACGTAGACATAAGAAGATACTAAATGCTGAATCTTTAATATACCCTAGCACACAAAATGATCTGCATAAGTTAAGAGTCAACACAAAAGAGCTTCGATATATACTTGACATACTTGGCTCTAACATCAAACAGGGAAAAAAGGAAAGTAAAGATTTAAAAAAATTACAAGAAATTCTAGGAAAAATAAACGACACCTATGTGGCTGAAAAAGTCATCCAAAATTTTCCTGGTGGTGGATACGATCTCAGCAAACAATATATCACAGATCAAGCTATACATTTAAGGCACAAATACTTAATACAGCTAAAAAAATATTACATAGAAACAATTTATTGATTTTTATCAATACCACGCTCTTTTTGGTTCACTAGTATTCATTCACCCAAAATTATTTATAGAGAACATTTATGAAACTAGTGCCAAAAGATCCTTTTTTTAACCATCTCCCTCATTTTAAAGACATAAATCGTTTTTTTAATGTTGAATTAGACAATGAAGATAGCACTATCGCCACCAGTGCATGGATACCTGCTGTAGATATAGCAGAAAATGATGATCATTTTCTTGTCGAGGCTGATTTACCCGGTGTAGACCCTAAGGATATTGAAGTGAGCATGGAAAATGGTGTATTAACCTTAAAAGGTGAACGTGAAAGCGAAATAAAAGAAGAGAAGGAAGGCTATAGTCGTATCGAACGATCACGTGGCAGTTTTTACCGTCGCTTTAGTCTTCCTGAGACAGCCGATTCTGAAAATATAACAGCTAAATCAAACAAAGGTGTTCTTAAAATCACCGTTGCAAAAAAAGAGGCCGCAAAACCAAAGAAGATTACTGTAAACGTTCAATAGTCCTCCCCTTCCTCAGGGCTGCTGCGTAAAAACCTATTCATAATAGATGTGTAGCCATGAGGATTTTATCTATCTGCATACTTATGCGCATGGAACTCAATGAGTCACTCTACAACACTCAATTTTTCTAATACTATTGATTTTTAAATAGAATATCTTTGTAAATATAGCCTGACTTACGTCAATCTCTTAACTATATTGATTTATTATGGTAAAGCTATCCATAACAGTGCAGTTACAAGATTTTTAACCTATTAGCTTCATTTAAAAAGTTTAAGGAGATAAAAATATGTCAATAAAAGATATTATGGTGATATGTGATGCTGGCGAGGCAAATGATTACCGAGTTGAAACAGCGCTATTGTTAGCAAAAATCTACCAAGCACATATAACCGGTGTACACTTAGTGCCTTATCCTGTTATACCAGTATATGGTGGTAATTTCCCCGATACTATTCCCTATATATCTGCAGATCAATTAGAGCAATCTAAAAATACAGCAAACAGACTTAGAGATAACTTTAAGGAAAAGGCAACGAATCTAGGCATACACTGTGAATGGAAAGAAATAGACGGTGTTGATGTTCGCTATATTATTGACAATGCTCGCTATACTGATGTGGTTATCGTTCCACAAGGTTATTCCAGATATGGAGAGGATAATACTCAGAAAATTGATGATTATTTATCAATCCACTTAGGTCGACCCCTAATAATCACTCCCGATCTAAAGAAAGTTTTCACTCTACCGAAGAAAGTTATTATAGCCTGGGATGAAAGCCATGAAGCTGCAAGAGCCGTGCATGATGCTTTACCTTTTTTACAATATGCCGAACAAATTCAAATTATAAGTGTTGCAACAAATACTAAACAAGAAAAACAGTATATGATTTTTGATGATGACTTACGCAAGCACTTATCTCATCACGGAATAAATGTTGAAGTAGTTTCTTTAGATCCATTATCAAAAGGAACTGGAAAAACAATTTTAGAAGGTGCGCTAGAATTTAATGCAGATTTAATTGTCATGGGAGCTTATGGACACACGCGACTTAAAGAAATTGTATTAGGTGGAGCAACAAGATATTTGCTCAAAAATACGACCATTCCATTATTTTTATCACACTAAATATTATATTTTGTAGTTAAATATTTTTACATTAAATGGAAGTAATATGGCTGTAAAAGATATTTTAGTAATATGCGATGCTGGTGAAGCAAATGATTTTCGTATTGAAACATCGTTGCTAATTGCAAAAGTATTTCAATCTCATGTAACTGCAATACATCTCACACCTTATCCAGAAACATCTGATTCTAGTAGCGGTTTTTCAAAAACAGTGGATTATTTAGCAAGCGATCAAATAAAATTTGCTAAAGCTACTGCACAATCTATCAAAACTAAATTTGAAGCTAAAGCATCAGAATTAGAAGTTCCATATGAATGGATGTGTATTGATGGGGTTGATGTAGATTTTATAATAGATAACGCACGTTATGCAGATATTGTTGTGCTTCCTCAAGGCTACTCTCGATTAGGCGAAGCAAGTACCCAAAGAATTGATGATTATTTATCAATATATATTGGACGTCCAATTATTGTTTTACCAGATATAAAAAGAATATTTAATTTACCAAAGAGAATTATTATTGCTTGGGATGAGAGTCAAGAGGCAACAAGATCTGTGCATGATGCACTTCCACTTTTAAAATATGCAGAAGATATTCAAATTGTCAGTGTTTCAAAAAAGCCCGAGGAAGAAAAAGCACATATAATTTACAGCGATGCTTTAAGGAAGCACTTATCTCATCATAGCATTAACGTAGAGGCTATATATGTAGATCAATTAGCTAAGGGCACAGGCAATACAATACTACAAAGTGCAATAGAATATGATGCAGATTTAATCGTAATGGGGGCTTATGGAGATACGCGGCTAAAAGAAATTGCATTAGGAGGAGCTACAAGATACTTGCTCAATAAAACTACCATACCTCTATTCTTATCACATTAAGACTAATATATTAGATTTTTATATCTGATATTACATATCTATTATTTTTACTTTGATAGTATTCGGATATGCCAGATACCTCACTCGCTAGGAAAATTTCTCTACCCTTACTAACATTTTATGGCTTAGGCACCATTCTAGGTGCAGGGATTTATGTATTAATTGGCGAAGTCTCACTACGTGCTGGTCAATATGCTCCACTGTCATTTATTGTTGCGTCATGTATTGCTGGAATCACTGCATATTCATTTGCACGTTTATCTTCAATGTTTCCTAAAAGTGCCGGCGAAGCTGCATATGCTTTCGAAGCATTTAATAACCGCAGTGTTTCTTCTTTAGTAGGCATAGCTGTCGTACTTATCGGCACTGTTTCTGCAGCAACTATGGTAAAAGGCTTCGCAGGCTATTTCATAGTTTTATTACAAGTTCCAGAGCCTATAGTAATCATAGGTATTATTATATTAATTACTGTTTTTGCTATTTGGGGGATCAGTCAATCATTAATTATAGCTTCATGTATTACTATCATAGAAGTACTTGGACTACTTTTCGTAATCTATGCAGTCATCGATCTAAACGAATTAAAGAACTATAGCTTGCCGGAATCGAATTCAATTTTACCGAACAGCACAGTAATATTGTATGCAGCATTTATATCTTTCTATGCCTATATTGGTTTTGAAGACATTGTAAATATTGCCGAAGAAACCATAAACCCAACAAAAATTGTTCCTCTAGCTATTACACTATCTCTAGTTTTTTCTACATTTCTTTATATAGCACTTTCGACTTCATGTACCATTTTTATCCCAGCATCTGTATTTAATACTAGCAGTGCGCCGCTAGTGTCAATTGTCGAATATAAGGGCTATAACCCCTTAATTATTGCTTTAGTTAGCATGATAGCTATTATCAATGGCGCTTTAGTACAATTAATAATGGCTTCACGTGTTTTATATGGTATGGCTGAACAAAAATTATTTCTGCCTATATTCAAGAGTGTAAATACAAAAACTCATACACCAATATTAGCCACCGTTACCATAGCTGCGATTCTCATGATTTTAGTAACTATTTTTGATTTGCTAACATTAGCTGAATTTACCAGTGCAATAACCTTGATTATTTTTATTGTAGTTCAAACTTCCCTTTTATATCTATCAATTCAAAAACACAGCAAAAATAAATTTGACTTCATTCTTCCTATTTTCGGCATTACGCTTAACTTTATTCTGTTAATTTTTGGATTTTCATAAATATGTAATTTAGAAATTTACTGAAAATGATCGATATATATATACATTTATTGACATAAATCAGTCACAAATATTTTGACTTTCTTCACTCTATGTCCTAGTTACTCATAAATAACTAAGAGTATGTATATGAAGCATGAAAACCATCTAGCTTCCGACCTAGGTCTAATTAACACCAATCAAATCGTTGCTGACCATCTAATCGAAGTTGCTAGTATATTGAGACAAAAAGGAGCTAATCACTATCGCATACGCGCATATCGCTCAGCTGCAAAAACAATTGAAGACCTAGAAAAGGATCTCGTAGAAATTATAGAGCAAGATGACATAGATGGTTTAGTAAAACTGCCTCATGTAGGAAAAAATATTGCATATGCAATTTATGAGTTAGTGGCAACGGGTAAATGGAATTTTCTGGATTCCCTTAGAAATTCATTGAAACCTCCAGATGTATTCAAATTAATTCCTGGAGTTGGCCCTAAACTCGCCAATCAAATTTATTCAACACTGAATGTTAAAACTTTAGAAGAACTTGAGATTGCTTCAAATTCAGGAATACTTGCAGAAATACCAGGAATTGGTGAACGTAGACAAAGAATGATCACTGAAACTTTGGCATCTATTCTTCATGATACGCACAGATCATACCATGCCCAACGTAATGGGCCGAAAATAAACATTTTATTAAAAATTGATGCCATTTACCGAAAAAAAGCGCAAGAAGGATCACTTAAAACCATTGCACCAAGAAGATTTAATCCTACAGGCGCATCGTGGTTACCCATTTTTCACTACCAAGATAATAATTGGCAGTACAGAGTAATGTATTCAAATACAGAACGCGCACATAGACTGCATAAATCTTCTGACTGGGTAATCGTACATGCGTACGACGATATGCATCATGAATTTCACAGAACTATCGTTACCGAAACCAGAGGTCCCCTTAAAGGAAAACGAGTAGTACGAGGCTATGAAGCTGAATGCATGAGATATTTCCAACGGAAATGAAATTAATAAGTCATTCCATTTAATTGATCATCTAGATTATTTTTTAATAACTAGTTACTAAATCACATGATTATTATCGAAATAATATTTTCGATTTTGAGCATTTACAGCCCAACTAATTCAGCATGAATATTGTGCTGTTTAGCTAACTTAACAAAACTTAATGAGGAAATTACATCAGGGTTATATACAATAATCATCAAATGTGGTGTTTCATCATGAAAAGAAGCTGAATAAACACCATTTTCATGTAACAAAACATCACGAAAATCCTCTAAATTTCCATGAGACAATTCTTCATCGATATGCAACGTGATATCAACTGCTGAGCTTTCCATAATACAAACCCTTCTACCTAATTACAGTACATGCAAAAAAATAAAGATACTTTCTTAATTGATGTAAATTAAACCATAATTGTAATAACTTTAATTGATATATATCAATTAAAGTTATTACTAGAACAGAAAACTTCTTTAGGAGGTTTAGTTACTTTTAGATATATTTGAATGTCTAAAATACTATTTATATTTGCAAAATACATCATGCAGAGAGGTTACAATGTGAGATAAGTCTTTATCGGCCAGGCTGTAATAAATAGTTTGCGATTCACGACGAGTTTCCACTAAATTATTTTGCCTTAAAACTGCTAAATGTTGTGATAATGCTGATTGACTAAGCCCAACAAATTCATTTATTTCACTTACAGTCATTTCATTTTTAACCAACATACACAGAATCATTAATCTCGATTCATGCGCAATTGTTTTCAGTAATTGCGCAACATGCACGCGCTTTTCAAGCATATCGTCTGCTGAATCTTCTCGTAGTTTAGCCTTCGTGCTCATAGAATTATTTTAAGATGAAGATTAATAATAATTATTAACATTAGTTTTTACTAATTTAGCTTGCACTAATTTAGGTATTTCTGATATACATAATTATATATCTTTAAATTCTTAATTGGGTACTTAATTATCGTGTTTCCAACAAACATGATTCATGTCAATCAAAGCAATGAATATCTAAGCTCTAATTAGCTAAGTTTATTAATTATTAATCCACTCACAGTGTTAAGTATGGAAACAACTCTAAATATCACAACCAATTCTTCTTCAAAAGAATTTGATACTGATAAATTTAACCGAAAATTTGATGAACGTTTTGAGCATAAAATGCAGGAACGTGAAAAAAAACAAGGTGCCAAGAATGGCGCTTATCGCCACCAAAGGAACACTAGATATGGCCTACCCACCCTTCATTCTTGCATCTACCGCTGCAGCAATTGGTTTGGAGGTCTCAGTATTTTTTACCTTTTACGGTCTTGATTTATTAAAGAAAGACATAGATTTAGAAATTTCTCCATTAGGCAATCCAGCCATGCCAATGAAAATGCCTTTTGGTCCAGAGTGGTTCAAATCCATTGATTGGGTAATTCCTAACATTGTCACTAGCAATATTCCTGGGTTTGAAAAATTAGCAACTACCCTGATGAAGAAAACTATGAAGTCAAAAGGAGCGGCAAGCCTTACGGAATTGCGTGACCTTTCTATTGAAGCCGAAGTAAAGCTAGTAGCCTGTCAAATGACGGTCGACTTGTTTGGCCATAAAAAAGAAGATTTTATTGATGACATTTCAGAATGGGTAGGTGCGGCAACTTTTTTGCCGTTCGCACAAAAGTCTGATGTGTGCCTATTTATTTGAGAAACAAATATTCCCTTTTAAAGTGGATATAATTACTTGGGGAGAAACTAATTATGCTTCAGAAAAAAATATTTATTGCATTAGCACTATTCTTTGTACCAATAATTGCCAATGCTACAAATGGATATTTTTCACATGGGACTGGAGTGATAAGTAAATCTCTAGCTGGAGCTGGCGTGGCGTTTCCACAAGATGCCATGGCAGGCGCCACCAACCCCGCAGGAATGGCTTTTGTCGGAAATCGTTATGACATAGGTGCAGTATTATTCAGACCGGACCGTGAGTATTCCGCAGGTTCCAGTCTTGCCAATGGTAATGGCGGTGCATTCACTATTGGACCTGACTCAGAAAAAAGTGGTGATAATAATTTCATAATTCCAAGTTTCGGAATTAATTACATGCTTGATGAGCGCAATGCGATTGGTCTATCCGTTTATGGTAACGGTGGATTAAATACTACATATAGCGAGGGCAGCGCGACCTTCGATCCCTCAGGAATGGGTGGAATGGGCGTTGAATTCCCTGGTGTTTTTGGAGATGGTACTGCGGGTATAGATCTTTTCCAGATCTTTTTTAATGTTTCATATGCACATAAATTCTCAGACAATTTTTCTGTTGGCATAAGTCCAATATTCGCAATCCAAGGTTTTCGTTCAGCAGGTTTAAGTAACTTTGCTCCGTTTACTAAAACATTTGCTGAAAACATATTTGCAACAGGAAATCCTACATCACCAGATGATTTAAAATTGACCCGCAACGGACAAGAATATTCCTACGGTGGTGGCGTGCAAGTGGGGGCCTTAGCAAGAGATGTAATTGGCACGATGGACCTTGGAATTTCCTATCGCTCTAAAATGTATATGGAGGAGTTTGATGATTATGCAGACTTGTTCGCAGAGGAGGGTGACTTTGATATCCCTTCAACTTTATGGACAGGTTTTGCCGTTGATCTAACTGAAAATATGACACTCATCGCTGACTACCAAAAAATTTGGTATGACGACATTGATGCTGTGAGTAATGATTTCCAAAATATATTTAATTGCCCGACAATAAGCGGAAATCCAAACGGTGATTTTGAAAGCTGTTTAGGCGGAGAAAATGGTGCCGGCTTTGGATGGGACAATATTGACATAATAAAAGTGGGCTTACAGTGGCAAGCTCACTCCGATGTAAAAATGCGTTTTGGTTATAGTCATTCTGATAATCCAATCAGTAGTGACCAAGTGTTACTCAACATTCTTGCGCCTGGCGTGATTGAAGATCATATAACAATGGGTGCAACGATTGAGACACAGATGGGTGAATTCAGTTTAGAAGCCATGCATGCCTTGCATAGCTCTGTTAAAGGTCCTAACCCATTTGATCCCACGCAAGAGATTAGAATAAAAATGAAGCAATTCGAGATTGGTGCAAGTTGGTCAAAGAAATTTTAGATACGAGAATTTGTATGGAAAAGAAAGCGTTTGAGTTAGATACAAGTGGCCTTAACTGCCCATTACCTATTTTAAAGCTTCGTAAGAAACTTAAGGAAATGAATTCAGGTGAAGAAGTAAAAATAATTGCAACCGATCCAGGATCGGTAAAAGACTTTGAATCGTTTTGTAATCAGACTGGAGACGAGCTGCTAGAGTCTAATGAAATAAATGGTAAATACATTTACAAGGTCAAAAAGAAATAAACCGAGTAAGATGATGGAAGTGAGCAAAATATTTTCAAAATTAGCTCTTTTGATCATAGTATTTTCAACAGTATCGCGGGCAGAACCCGTACTCATGTCTGCAGATTGGGCAGAGGAAGCTTGTAAGGCATGGAATCAGGATTCCATTCTTACAAATGGGCTTTTTACATCTGGCTGGGTAAACAATGACCTAGATCGTGGCTACAAGGTCATTATTTTATACAGAACGGATTGCCCCAGTAACAACCGCGCAGAATTAAAAATAAGTTCAGTGGATGGCAAAGCCAAATGCAGTTATGGCGGGAAAGTTGTTGAAGAAACAGTAGACAAGAAAACTGACTATATTATGCATGCGAAAACACAACGCTGGATAGAGATGGGCGATGGAAAGTATGGTCCAATGAAGGCCATGATGCTGCGTAGATTAAAATTTAAAGGCCCTAAAATGGAAGCTATGGGAAACATGGGCCCGTTTAAAAACTTTTTATTACTTGCAGGCTCTGTACCTAGCGATTCTACCGACTGCCCATAATCAACTATTTCTAGAGATATTATCCAATTACTCTTAGCATTAAATGATCGGTATTCAAAACCACCCAATTACAAACAAACAGACCAATATAAATATACAATTCATGCTGCGATTTTAACTGATTTAATCATAGCGCCATCCTTAAATACCACTAATTCTCCCTCGTTAAGTGGCTCCCAATTTTCAGATGACAATGGAATGCTCGCAACAAGCATTACTTTCTGCTTCTCTTGACTTGATTGTATATCCAATCCTTTAATACCCTGTTTATTTTCCATATCAATAAAGCACGCTCTAGATAATATATGTAATCCCGGTGGACGAAACTGCTTTTCGTCCTTATGCGTTCGCTTGTGGCCATGTGCAAATAATAGTTCGCTGTCAGAATAAATAAAATTAGCAGGGCCATATGGTCTTATTAGACTGGAAAAGTAGGCTACCACGTTAATTCTATCTTCAATAGTCGGTACTTGTTGTGAATTCCATAAATCCTTAAACATATCCATTAAACTACAAAAAACATATTCTGAATCAGTATCGCCAATAGGGTGCGCTATGGAATGTTGTAAATATTTATCTGTAGTGACACTAGTTAAATCACCATTGTGTGCGAAAACATGCATACGTCCGCCAAGCTCACGGCTGAATGGTTGAGTATTCTCTAAATTCACTTCACCCTGAGTTGCTCTTCTAATATGCGATATTACAAATTTGCTTTTAATATGATGACTTTTCACAAAATTTAAGCATTCGCTATCACTTGCACTATTTGCTTCTTTAATTATTTGAACATCTTTATCTGCATAAAATGCAATACCCCAACCATCTTTATGAGGACCTGTTAAACCACCATGTTTTGAAAACTCAGTGAGAGAAAACGTAACATTAGCAGGATGATTACTAGATAAGGCAAAAAGCTCACACATAATATTTACAGCATCTCGCTAAACACGCATTGGCTCTACGTGGATGACGACGTCATCGATACCAAATTTTTCATATAATTCTTCTTCAATAAGATCTGCAACCTTATGTGATTCTTCAGTAGACATATTAGCCTGTACTGTAACCACTACATCTGCAAAGGTTTCCTGACCTATATTACGTGAACGTAAACGTTCAATTTTCACAACACCATCTAGTTGCTCAATAGTTTCAATAATTTTAGTTTGATCAACTGCCGCCTCATCCACCAGTATAGGTATGCTTTTGCGAAATAATTGAAATGCAAGATAGAACACCAATACTGAAATAAATACTGCAAGTATAAAATCAAAAATTGGATAACCGTTCGCAGCCAGTTGCCAACCTACTATAACTGCAATTGTAGTAAGGACATCACTAAATGTATGTCTTGCATCGGCTTTAAGTAGATCTGAATTTAAGCGTTTAGCTTGGTAATTTTCCCAACTCGATAGAGCAATATTTACAAGCATTACACAAATCATGACAATCAAGCCCCATCGGCTAGGCAAAATTGGACTGCCAATACGCTCGAAAGCTCGAATTACAATTTCTATTGCAATGACACTAAGCAATGTTGCTAAAACAAAAACTGCAAGCGTTTCAAACTTCCTATGCCCATACGGATGATTTTCGTCTGGCGGAGTTGCAGATATTCTCATAACAATATATGCGAATACGTTATTAAATACGTCTGTGAGCGAATGCAGTGCATCACTTAGAATGGCACTAGAGCCTGTATGAATTCCCACCACTGTTTTGGCTATGAGGACAATTACATTGGCTGTGCCCTCAAGAATGAGAACAACACGAACTTTACGATCATCCTCAGCAGACCTACTCATACTTTCTTAAATAAATACTCCAGTACACAATAGCAACAAATAAGCCTCCACCCACTATATTACCTAGTGTCACTGGGATTAGGTTGCTTAGAAACCCTGTAACACTAATTTCCCCGCCACTAATAAGCATGCCCAAAGGAATAAAGTACATATTAGCTACGGAGTGCTCAAAACCTAATGCAACAAAAGCAGAAATTGGAAATATAATTGCTAATATTTTTCCAGCTACATCATGTGCCGCAAAGCATAACCATATAGCCAAACATACTAATACATTACACAAAATTCCTCTTATGAAAGCTTGCAGTGGATTGATATTAACTTTTGCAATGGCGATTTCTAATGCCGTCTCTGCGACCGCACCATCACCAAATGAAAGCGTACCAGACCAAAACATTAATGCGGCAGCACCCACTGCCCCACTTAAGTTTGCAATGTAAACTAGGCCCCAGTTTCTCAGTAGTCTTGTTGTTGTAATTTTTCGATCAGCCCAAGCCATAACAATTAGATTGTTACCGGTAAATAACTCTGCTCCTCCCACTACAACCAATATCAAGCCTAATGAAAATGCGATGCCACCTACTAAGCGTGCTGAGCCCAATCCCATATATTGATTTGTTATCACAAGCGTATAAAACATCGCGCCGAAAGCAATAAATACACCCGCAAGTATGCCTAACATTAGAGTAGGAACTGCAGGCAGCGCTGCTTTTTTAACGCCTATATTTTCGACTAACTCAGCCATTTTGGCTGGTGTATATGCATCAATAGTTTGTTCAGGCAAAGTAATTTACTCCTGATTTTATTGTTTACTCTAATTACGAAAATCTAATACTCATTTTTTGAACTATCAAGCTATAGCATAGCGTTAAGGTAGCAAGGTTTAAATACTTACATACTGATAAATATCAATATGAAATCGCCTATATGCTTATTCAAGCTAAATTATGAACTATTTTTTTATGTATGCTTCTTGAGCTCGCTTCTCGATAGCATTAGCTATTGCATCGATTTGGACCTCATTTTCTGTGTCAACGACTATGGTACTTTTTTTCTCTTGTGCATCTAGTTGCACATATTTATTGAGTTGAGAATGCAGTACTTGTATATCTGCTTCTGATGGCTCATTTTTATCTTCAGCTCTAGTAAGGATGCGTTGTTTCAATATGGCTTCAGAAGCCTGAAAATCTACAATAATAAAAGATACTTGCAGCTCAACTGCAAGTATATAAAACGCATGTCGTGTCTCGTGCTGCAAAAAACATGCATCAACAATAACGGTAAAACCCGAATTTAAAATTAATCTTGAGAGCCCTGCAAGCTGCCCATAAGTTGCCTTGGAAGCTTGTGACGAATAAATATCCTCATTTACATTTGACTGAGTATTCTCAAACAACGAATAACCATATAGCCTTTTGCGTTCAACATCTGAACGAATACGTATTGCACCTAAAGATTCAAGCAGCTTTTCTGTATACGTAGATTTACCAGAACCAGATAAGCCATGCGTGATTACGAGCGCTATTTTTTGATCTAAGACATATCCTGATGCCAATGCCATATAAGATCTAAATTCTTTTTGCACCTCTCCTTTTTCTATTTTTGGAATATTCTTCTGGGCAATACGTAACAATGCTACTTTTGCCCTTACCATCGCACGATAGACTAAATAATATTTTAATAAGCCTAATCCCTCATAATCACCTGTGTATTGCAGATATAAATTTATAAACCGATTTGCATATTCGGGATGTCCACGATTACTTAAATCCATAGTTATAAATGCAACCTCACTAATAACATCTATCCAACGTAAATGTTCATTAAAATCGATACCATCAAAAATTATAACTTTGTCTTCAATTAAAACCATATTGCCAAGATGCATATCACCATGGCACTCTCGAATACATTCATCATTTCTTCTTTGTTGAATTTGATCATATTTGTCGCGATATTCGTTTTCAGTCCAGTTTTTAATTTTTCCTATAGAGGCAACACTTTGCTTATCAGCAAGATTTGATTCTATTTGTGTAATGTTATCTGTTACCCAATGATGAATATCTTTAGGAGAACCGAGCACCACATTGCTTGACACTTTGTCTATATGCATATGAAAATCTGCGACTTCTTTAGCTATATCATCGATATGCTGTTGCAACAATTGATCATGAACAGACAAGTAGCTTAGTAATGACATCTGTGGAAATTGGCGCATTTTAACTGCATACTCAATCACCTCTTCAGACTTACCTAATGACGGATATTCAGGACTGCCCGTTATTGAAACAACAGCTAAATAGAGATTAGGGGCTAAGCGCCCATTCAAGCGTAACTCTTCATTACAGTAAAATTCTCGTTTTTCAAGTGTCGAAAAATCAACAAAACTATACTTAACTGGTTTTTTTATTTTGTAAGCATATTCCCCCGTAAGTATTACCCAAGACATATGAGTTTCTATAACTGAAATTTCATCGACATCGTGGTCATATACTGACGCATCACATAGTGCAGCGACAAGTTGTTCAGATTTTCTTTTCATAATAGCGGTCAGAGTAGCTTTATAATATTTTTAAATAGAACTTTCATGGCGCAATTTGTATGCGAAAAATACGAAAATAGTCTTTTACACAATAGGAAAGATCTTTTTAGATTCTAGTTTGTTAACACGAAGGATAGTTTCTAACAAACTATCTGGATTTAAACTAATTGAATCTATACCTAAATTGACTAAGAATTCTGTTATCTCTGGATAATCCGAAGGGGCCTGCCCACATATACCAGAATATTTCATATTTCGTTTGGCGCCCTCAACAGCAAGTTTTATCATTTTCAAAACACCTGGATCTCGCTCATCAAAATCAAAGGATACGGTTTCAGAGTCTCTATCTACACCTAGCGTTAACTGGGTAAGATCATTTGAGCCAATTGAAATTCCATCAAAAACATCTAAAAACTCATCAATTTGTATAACATTGTTAGGAATCTCACACATCACATAAATCTTTAGCGCATTCTCTCCGCGACGCAGACCATGCGTACTCATGACCTCAAGCACCGCTTTACCCTCTTGCACTCTGCGACAAAAAGGGATCATTAAAACAACATTATCAAACCCCATTTCATTACGCACTCGATACATAGCCTTGCACTCAAGCGCAAATCCTTCTTCGTAATCGGGATGTGCATAACGAGAGGCGCCACGAAAGCCTAACATCGGATTTTCTTCCGATGGCTCGAAATATTTTCCTCCAATTAAATTAGCATATTCATTAGTCTTAAAATCTGACATCCGAACAATCACTGGTTTTGGATAAAACGCTGCTGCAATGGTTGCAGCTCCTTCAGATAATTTATGAATAAAATACTTTTGTGGGTTTTCATAGTTTGAGACTAGATTTTCAATTTTTTCACGTTCAATTGAATCTTCTACCTTATCTAAATGCACAAGCGCCATTGGATGCACTCCAATAAGGTTATTAATAATAAATTCCATTCGTGCAAGCCCAACTCCTTCACAGGGCAAAGAACTCAATTTAAACGCTAGAGATGGGTTGCCTAAATTAATCATTAATTTAGTACGAGGCTTTTTAATGCTACTTAAATCTATTGTTTTAATCTCAAAACCAAGTTTTCCTTCATAGACCTTACCCACTTCCCCTTCAGCACAAGAAATAGTAAGCAGTTGGCCATCATGTATTCTTTGTGTAGCGTGCTCCGTACCTACAATGGCTGGAATACCATGTTCACGTGCTACAATTGCAGCATGACATGTACGCCCACCTCGGTTGGTTACTATTGCAGATGCTTTTTTAAAAACAGGACCCCAATCCGGTGAAGTGTTATCTGCAATGAGCACGTCACCAACTTGAAATGCAGATAATTGATCTTCGTTTGCAACGAGCCTTGCTCGTCCAACCGCTATTTTCGTGCCTGTAGCCCGACCTTTAATAATTACCTCACCAGCTTCTTTTAAATGATATTGTTTCAGAATGTTTTGATCTTGTTGTGAAATTACAGTTTCTGGACGCGCTTGTATTAAATACAATTGACTATCAACACCATCTTTAGCCCATTCCATATCCATTGGTCTGAATTCGCCGGCTTTAGTACTGTAGTGTTTCTCTGTTTTAATTGCATACTCTGCGAGTTTTAAGATTTCTTCATCAGAAATACAAAACTTCTTTTTATCTTCGGATGTAGTTTCTACTTCTTGAATAGTTTCGCTATTATTTGCGTAAATCATTTTGACAGATTTATCTCCTAAATATTTACGCAATACTGCGCGATAACCTTGCTCAAAAGTGGGCTTATGCACATAAAATTCATCTGGACTTACATTACCCTGCACAATATTTTCGCCCAATCCATACGCCGCGGTTATAAATACGGCATCCTTGAAACCTGATTCTGTATCTATCGAAAACATGACGCCGCTACTTGCGAGATCGGAGCGGACCATCTTCATTACACCAACGGATAATGCGACTTTAAAATGATCAAAGTTATTATTAATTCGATATGCTATCGCCCGACTAGTAAATAACGAAGCTAAGCATTTTATGTAGGCGTTTAATAACTCTCTCTCGCTATGAATATTTAAAAATGTGTCATGCTGTCCCGCAAAACTAGCTGTAGGCAAATCCTCAGCAGTAGCCGAACTCCTTACCGCAACACTTATATTTTCTCCATATAAGCTTATATATTGTTGATAGACTTCGCTGATCTCTTTAGATAAAGCAATGGGTAAAGGTGCATTTTCTATAAGATTACGCGCTTTTTGTGCACGCACTTCCAAGTCATGAACATCATCCTTATCAACAGGATTTAATAAGTTTTCAAGGTCTGCAACCACTCCTGCTTCACGAATCGTATCCCAATAACCTTCTACAGTTATTGCGAATCCATCTGGAACGTTAATACCCATTGGAGTCAACTCCCGATACATTTCTCCCAGAGAAGCGTTTTTACCCCCTACTTCTGCAATATCCTCAAGCCCAATTTCTTTAAACCAACGAACATAGCACGGCATTTTCATATTGTTTTTAAGATTATTAAAACGTGATTTGCTAAATTATTTAAACATTTAATTATAGATACTGACTACTATATTTATATTGAGTTATATCAATTCATATTGCCAAAATTGATAGAAAATATGACTTATATCTATGGCTTGTAATTAATAAGAGAAAATACATACTCTTAGGAGGAACAATGACAAAAGTTATTAGTAAGCTAAAGCATACTGTAGAAATCGAAGGTCAGCAGATCCAAATTCGAGCTTTAAATATAGATGATGCTGAAATTGAACGCGACTTTATTGAAAAATAATCTCCACAAAGCAAACATTATCGATTCCTCGGTGGTATTACTCATCTTACTAATGGAGAACTTATAGACCTATGTGACACAAACTATGAGTCAAAAATGGCTTTCGTTGCTACTATTACGATTGCGGATCGTGAAGAAGAAATTGGTGTAAGTCGTTATGTAGTTAATCTATATGGAGACTCCCATGAATTCTCCGTTGCGGTTGCTGATGAATGGCAGAATAAAGGTTTGGGTACTATACTTATGAAACAGTTGATTGGTTATGCGCGCGAACAAGGCGTAACCCGTTTATATTCAATTGATTTTGCAGATAACTATAAAATGAAAGCACTGGCTAAAGATTTAGGAATGCATGCAGAAGCAGATCCTAACGACTCAAAGCAAGTTATCTATAGCTTATATATTTAAAAATTATTGATGTTAAAAAACATTTCATGTAGCGCGATAGCGTAAACTGTGCTTAATAAAAACAATTCATGCCGCGTATATTATCTCATAAAACCTAAAATGGGCTTCTGCAGTTGAGTTAACCTATCCATGCAACCTTCCACTCAATTTCTCATCGCTATAGGTGGAATTTTATTGTTTGCGATTGCGGCAGATTTAATTGGTAAACATACGTTTCTACCAAGAGTAACTTTGTTACTTATATTTGGAATAATTATAGGCAAAGATGTTTTAGATCTGCTCCCAACTGTAGTCACTAACCAATTTGATTTGTTAGCTGAGATTGCATTACTAATGGTTGGCTTCTTGATAGGCGGAAAACTCACTAGAAAATCCATGCAAGAGAATTTTGGCAAAACTTTATGGATATCTAGTTCTGCTGTGCTTATTACTGTCACTACTGTAAGCCTTAGCTTGTTTATGTTTGGTGTGGATGCTCAGCTAGCAATACTTTTAGGCTGCATCGCAACAGCGACTGCGCCAGCAGCCACAATGGATGTCATAGCGGAATCTAATTACAAAAGTCCGTTTGCAAGTTTACTGATTTCTATTGTTGCCATTGATGACGCACTGGGTCTAATAGTATTTAGTGTTGGCATTACACTTATCGGCTTATTCAGTGGTAGCGAAAATTCTATGTATCCAATTGTAGGTACTATACGAGAAATTGGAGGAGCCATCCTCCTGGGTACGGTAATTGGCTTACCGGCAGCATTTCTAACAGGCAGGTTAAAACCAGGACAACCAAGTTTGGTTGAGGCATTGGCACTGGTTTTTTTATGTGGCGGACTAGCAAACTGGTTGGACTTATCCTTTTTAATTGCCTCCATGGTAATGGGTTGTGTAATTGTTAATCTTGCTAAGCATCATGATTATCCTTTTCATGCTATTGAAGGCATAGAATGGGTATTTCTAATAATTTTCTTTGCCTTGGCTGGCGCTTCTCTTTCGCTTGAATCGCTCACTAGCATCGGTGTAATAGGAATTACCTACATCATAGCCCGCATTTTTGGCAAAATACTTGGGGGTTTCTTAGGCGCTAAAATAAGCAAAGCGGATAAAGCCACGCAATACTGGATAGGCCCAGCCTTATTACCTCAAGCAGGTGTAGCAATTGGTATGGCACTCGTAGCATCGATTAAATTTCCTCAATACCAGCAATTATTATTATCTGTAGTTATTAGCACAACGATATTTTTTGAGATTATTGGTCCTATCGTTACACGATTTGCTCTAAATCATATAGACGGTCCTAGTGAACACGATATAAACTAAACGACATGACACAACACGTTAATATAAAGTACCCATGCTTAAGGAATAACTATATGTCAAATTCAACTATATCAAAACTTGCTTTAATACCTGTAAGTGCAATATTTTTTTCACAGGTGTTTATATCTTCAGTTGTCAGTGCTGAAGAGGAGCCTTTCAATTTAATTCAGTCCACATCAAACTTAATACTTGCAGAACATCATGGTGGTGGGCATGGAATGAAAAAAATGGATACCAATAGTGATGGTGAAGTTAGTAAAGATGAGTTCATGACTCACGAAGAAATGAAATTTATGATGAAAGATAAAAATGGTGATGGAAAATTAACAAGCGATGAGATGAAGCATAAAAAATGCAAGCATGGAGAAAAGAAAAACAGTAGCTAAGCTGATAGTTAAAAAACTATTTTGTAGTTATGACGCATTCATCGATTAATCGTTAACGATCAATCGAGTCAGATTTTTTTAATTAAAGTTTATGGATGTTTTCGTCACTCAACTTGAATACTGATAAGATACTCTATTAGATTACTGATCCGTTCATCTACAGCTTCTTCATTGCCTTCAATTTCCTTAAAGCGCTCACCCCAAATAGGCATCTCTTGCCCATGATAGTCGCCTACTCTGCGACCATCTATAATGTTGTAGACAACTGTTTCAGGGAACGAACCTCCGTTTTTTTTACTAAGTAGAGTAAGGTCCGTTGGTATTGCTGCAAGTTGATTGGCCTCCGGACCATTTCCTTTTCCATCACTCCCATGACAAGCTGCGCAATGTTTAGAGTATTCATCTTGCCCAGTTGTTGATTCAGCATGAACAACAACATGTAACATCAGAGCTAGAACTCCAATAAAAATCCCAGTTTTTGAAGCTGCCTGTATTTTATTCATTAGACGAAGTTCTCACATGTATGCTATTGCACCTGAATTTCCTCGAGGTATAAAAGCAGCTCAAAGATACGCCCACGAACAAAAGTTCTTGTAAATCTTTTATCTACATACAAAAGACTTTCATGATCAAAGCGATCACCCCAAACAGGCATAGCTTTTGGCCCATGGAGTTTGATATCGTCTCTACCTTCTATAATTTGAAAAATTTCTCTGGTAGGGAAGACTCCGTTATTTTCTCTTTTCAATAAAGCAATATTTTTCGGTTTTACTAAAAGTTTAGATGCGTAGATACCGTTTCCTTTACCATTATCACCATGACACAACGCACATGAACGCATGTATTCTGCTTTGCCTGCATTGATCGCCTCTTGAAGTTCTTGGCTCATAGTTGTGTTTAAACAGCCAAAAAACAACATTAAAATTAATCCTAAGTCTACTAACGTCTTAGTCGCCATACCCATACATTTATCTCCAATATTAATACTAAACCTTGAATACAATTATG
>Ga0255056_10000044_pt1 | contig 27744 bp, 20 predicted proteins | sample Cases_109_1_MG_FD_183639 | JGI IMG/M metagenome (GOLD analysis project Ga0255056, IMG submission 183639) | Seawater microbial communities from Amundsen Gulf, Northwest Territories, Canada - Cases_109_1 | ecosystem: Environmental > Aquatic > Marine > Gulf | place: Canada: Northwest Territories... | reverse complement strand
TGAACCTGGGCAACAGCTTGCCGCCCGGAGCGGCAGCATTTCTCGGTAGCTTGCCCAATGACGATCGTCGGCTGTTCGACCTGACCGATGTGATCAGCCAGTCGGGTGATAGTGCCTTGTTACATCGACTCGATCGGCTGTGGCTCGGCTATTCGTCGGAAAAGACCGTCGTTCGTTTCGGGCGTCAGGCATTGTCGTGGGGTAACGGCTTGTTATACGCACCGATGGATCTCGTCAACCCCTTCGACCCGTCGGCAATCGACACGGAGTACAAGTCTGGTGACGATATGCTGTATGCCCAATACCTTGCTGACAGTGGCGATGATGTTCAGGGCGCAGCGGTTTTTCGGCGCAATCCACTAACGGGAGATGTTGAGTCGGACCAGGCGACTTACGCTGCCAAGTATCACGGCTTTGCCGGCGACTACGAATACGATTTACTCCTCGCCGAAAACTATGGCGATCCGGTTCTCGGGCTCGGAATTAGTCACGGTATTGGCGGCGCGCAATGGACCGCAGACATCGTCGTCGCTGATACGAGCACCAATACCTATACGCAGCTCGTCACAAACCTGACGTATTCGTGGATATTCGCCGACAAAAATATGAGCGGGATGATCGAGTACTACTTTAACGGGTTCGGACAGCATGACGGCCAGTACGATCCTGCAAGCCTTGCGGGAAATCCTGACCTGTTGCTTCGTCTCACGCGTGGCCAGACGTTTACTCTCGGGCGGCACTATATTGCAGGCAGTGTGATGATCGAAATGACGCCCTTATGGTCAGTCAGCCCGGTACTGCTCGCCAACGTCCGGGACCCCAGTGGCTTATTGCAGTTGACCACTGACTACAGTCTTGGCGACAACCTGCGATTATTGGGCAACATCAATATTCCGCTTGGGCCAAGTGGCAGCGAATTCGGCGGCATTGAAAGCGGAATACCTGGTCTGTATCTCTCCAGCGGTGCAGGCGTTTTCGCACAGTTCGCCTGGTACTTCTGAGGTCGCAGAACCACAATGTCTGAATCCAGTTTCGTTCGCGTGATCAAGCGCAAGGAAGTGTTAACGCTCGCATTCGGCGCGATGATCGGCTGGAGCTGGGTCGCGCTCTCCGGCGGCTGGATACAAACGGCGGGTAGTGTGGGCGCCATGCTCGCGTTTGCCGCAGGCGGCATCGCCGTGATCCTGGTTGGTCTGACCTACGCCGAACTTGCTTCGGCCATGCCGCTTGCAGGAGGCGAGCACGTGTATTCCTATCGTGCGCTGGGACGCAGCGCGTCATTCGTATGCACCTGGGCGATTCTTCTCGCGTATGTCTCCGTCGTTACCTTCGAGGCGGTCGCCTTGCCGACCGTCGTGGAATATATGTTCCCGGGCTATAGCCGCGGTTACCTCTGGACCGTAGCCGGCTGGGACGTAGAACTGACCTGGGTACTCGTCGGCGTCGGCGCGACCGTTGTAATGACATGGATCAATATCGTCGGAATCCAGGTCGCGGCAAAGTTGCAGATGCTTGTCACCGCGCTGATCCTGCTCGCCGGCCTCGTGATCCTGTTCGGCGCTGCGCTGGGTGGTGATGCACAAAACATGCAGCCACTATTCGATAACGGCTTGAAGGGCTGGATTGGCGTGTTGGTCGTGGTGCCGGTTCTGCTCGTCGGCTTTGACGTCATTCCGCAATCGGCCGAGGAAATTGACTTGCCGTATGCGATTATCGGCAAAATTCTGGTGTTCTCGATCGTGCTGGCCGTTGTGTTTTACATGGTCATTGTCTGGGGTGTTTCGATGGGCCTTGGTCCCGGGATGCATGACGCCGCGTCGATCCCAACAGCCGATGCGGCAAGCATTCTTGTTGGCGGCAGTTGGGGAGGGACTGTCCTGATTATCGGTGGCGTCGGCGGTATCCTGACGAGCTGGAACGCATTTATCATCGGTGCGAGTCGCGCAATGTACGCGCTCGCCGAAGCAGGGCAGCTGCCTGGCTGGCTTGGCGAGATCCATCCGAGTTACAAAACGCCTTACAAAGCCATTTTGTTGATCGGCTTGCTTTGCAGCATGGCACCCCTGTTTGGTCGGCAAACGATGGTCTGGCTCGTCGATGCCGGCAGCTTCGGTACGATCGTCGCCTATGCGTTTGTGGCCTTGTCGTTCCTGGTTTTGCGACGCAAGGAACCCGACATGGAGCGCCCGTACCGCGTGCGATACGGTCGAACTATCGGCATCGCGGCCTTTCTAAGCTCAATGGGCATCGCCATATTGTTCTTGCCCTTCAGTCCTGCGGCTCTGGTCTGGCCCTACGAGTGGGTGATCGTCGGCGGCTGGTGTATGTTGGGACTTGTTCTGATGATTCTGGCCAAAAGCGAACAGCAGCAACCCGAATGGTAGTGAAAATGCGTTATTCGAGATTTTTCATCGTTCTTATTCTCGCGTTCTTATCCGCATGCTCGGTAAATCCGGTCACGGGAAAAAGCGAGTTTGTCCTGTTGAGCCAGTCCGATGAGATCAAGATGGGCCAACAGGCCTATTTGCCGGCCCAACAATCGCAGGGTGGAGAGTACGACGTTGACCCCGCATTGACAGAATACGTTCGCAATGTTGGTGGGCGACTCGCCGAGCAAGCGGCACGGCCCTTACCGTATGAATTTGTAGTGTTGAATAACTCTGTACCGAATGCCTGGGCCATGCCGGGTGGCAAAATTGCGATCAATCGCGGCTTGCTGACCGAGCTTAACTCCGAGGCTGAACTCGCAGCGGTGCTGGGCCATGAAATCGTCCATGCCGACGCTCGACACTCTGCGAAACAGCAAACGAGCGGCGTGTTTTCGCAGGTGCTGGTCGTAGTGGCGGCCGTCGCCACAAGCGACAGCGACTATGGCGGCCTTGCTGTGGGCAGTGCCAGCGCGAGCGCGCAACTTCTGAACGCCACCTATGGTCGTAGCGCCGAACTCGAATCGGACAAGTACGGCATGCAGTATATGTCGCGAGCCGGCTACGACCCGACCGGCGCAATTGACCTGCAGGAAACATTCGTTCGATTGAGCGAAGGCCGCAGGAGTGACTGGGTCAGCGGTCTGTTCGCCTCGCATCCGCCGTCACAGGCACGCGTCGATGCGAATCGTGCGACAGCAGCGACTTTGCCGCCCGGTGGTAAGGTCGGTGAAGACACATATCGCCTGGCAATGCAGAAGACGCGCGACTCGAAAGCCGCTTACGATGCGTACGACGAAGGCCGCAAGGCCTTGTCCGACGATAAACCCGAGGAAGCACTGGCACTCGCCAACAAGGCGCTGGATAGTTTTCCTGCCGAAGCAAACTTTCATGCCTTGCGCGGCGATATTCGGCTGACGGAAAAGAATTACGAATGGGCCGTGACGAATTACACGCGTGCGATCGATCGGCGTGATGACTTTTTCTACTATCACCTGCAACGCGGACTGGCGAATAATGAATTAAAGCAGACCAACAATGCGGTGACAGACCTCGAGCGCAGCATCGAGCTGTTGCCAACTGCGCCGGCGCACTTTGCTCTTGGCCAGATCGCTATGCAACGTGGGCAAAGCGAGACAGCAAGGCAGCACTTCAAACTTGTTCTGCCGCATGCATGCGAGGCCGATTCGCAGAGTAGTCTCGTCGTCAAGGTGCAAAACCGCACGAGTGCGACGATCACGGGGGTAGAGGTCGCGATTTCCTACACCGATGGTGGTCTGCAGCGCGTGGTTCGACGATCGATCGCAGGCCAAATACCGCCGGGACAGGTTGCGAGTGTGAACACTGGACTGGGTCCCTACACTTCGGGTAGTTGTCCGGTAGAGGTGGTCGCCGCCCAAATCGTTGACTAGCAAAAACCTCGGTTCGACCCCGGTTTTTATTGCAGCGCGAGTGTTTCTTCTATCCAGGCGTCAATGCTGGTCGCCAGCATTGGCAATGTAACCGTGCCGTTTTCAAGAATGCGATCGTGAAACGCTTTAATATCAAAGCGCTCACCGAGCAATCGTTCAGCATGCGCGCGTAGCCGTTGAATCTCCAGGCTGCCGAGCAGATAGGACGTCGCTTGACCGGGTACGGCAGCGTAGCGATCAATCTCGTAAGTGACATTGTCAATGCCGAGGGCCGTGTTTTCCAACACGTAGTCGATTGCCTGTTGTCGAGTCCAGCCCATAACATGAATGCCCGGATCGACCACCAGCCGCGCCGCGCGATGTGCCTCGTCAGACAACATACCGAGGCGTGTGACCGCGTCAGAATAAAGACCCATTTCGTCGGCGAGCGTTTCGGTATACAAAGCCCATCCTTCCCCGGAGCCGGAAATAAACATGTAACGCAGTATCGGGTGAAGCGACTCGTTCATAAGCGCAACTGAGACCTGCAGGTGGTGTCCAGGGTAGCCTTCATGAAACGCGGTCGATTCCTGACCGGCTTTGCTGATGCTGGTCGCGTTATAGGTGCCGACCTTGTACGTGCCGGGTCGCGAGCCGTCCGCGGTCCCGGCGGAGTAGAAACCGCCGCCAGAGTTTTTTTCAAAGGCCGGATACGGAACAACAATCATTTCGGCGTCCGGTACGTAGCCGAACCAGTCATGAACAGCGATTTTTCCACGCGCGACCGCAGCCTCTATATGCTCAAGCATGTCCGCTTCGCTTTTAAACAGGTATTCCGGATTGGTCTTCAAGTCGGCGAGCAGGCCGTCCAGGTCGTCGGTGCCAAAAGACTCCTTCGCGACCGCCAGCATCTCACTGCGAATGCGTGACATTTGCGCGAGCCCGGTGCGGTGAATTTCTTCGGGGTCGATAAAAAGTGACGACCAGCTGCGTACGGATGCGCGGTAGCAGTCGTCGCCGTCGGGATTGTTGCGTACTCCGATTTCATCGCGTCCTTGGTATTCTTCGGAGAGATAGTCGCGGTAACGCCGCATCGCCGGCAAAACATTCTTTTCCATGACATCGCGATAGGCCGTAACAAATTCAGCGTCTTGCGAACGAGCAGCGGGGCCGAAGTAGGGCGAGTCTTCGACCGGTGTATCGATCAATGACGAGATCTGGCCGATGACGGCCGACACATTGGTGCGCGGCGCCAGGTAACCCTCTTCGACGCCGCGCCGAAGATTGCTGATTTCCGTGTTGATGAATCGCTCGATATCAGCAGCGCGTGCCAATGCCTGCTGTTTTTGATCGGCAGTTTCGACCGCTTGCAGCGCCAGGGTCGACGCAACGAGTGTGTGCCATCCTGTCCAGGTTGGACTTACATTCCATAAATGAGTACGACACACTCGACGATCGACGATCGCCTGTAGACGGTCACGCGCGAACATCCATGTAAGGGCTGCGGGCGTTCCGTCCAGCGCGGAGACATTAATTGCATCTAATTGCGAGATCCATTCATCGACCTTGGCATTCCAGGCCGTGAGGCCTGCGCTGCTTTGATCGCTGAAGCGGCCGGTGGGCGCATTCGGAAAGCCGGACTCATAGGCCTCTTCGGGGTACTGCGAGTAAAAACCGTCAACGAATTCGTTCGCTATTAAACTCACCTGTTTTGCGGAATTTACATCGGATTCTTGCGAACAGCCGACGGTCATAGTCGTCGCAGCAAGAAAAAACAGAAACTTATAATTCATGTTCGCGTCCAATCAGGAGTGTCGTGCATCAATGTGACACCATATACGAAAGAGGGGCCAAGACAATGCCAAAAGTCGCCATCGCTATCACTGTCAGCCTGCTCGCGGGATTCGCGGTCGCAGCGCTCATGATTAGCCCGCCCGATGATTCACCGGTCGCCGCGCCGGAAGTAACGGAATTTGATTCAAGCGCTGACATTAACGACCGCCTTGTGGCGCTCGAAGACGCCGTGAGCGCGGAGCGGAAGGCGCGGCAATTACTCGAGGAAGAACTATTCATCCTGTACGAAGCATTGGAGTCGCTCGAAGGGGCGCGAGCGGCCAACAATGCGCCGCAGGTCGTGGCCGAAATAGACGAAGCTATGGCTGACGCTCGGACTCGCGAAATTCGTGCGAGGTCGCAGGGAGGTCTTGCAAGCGACACTGACAGGAGACGTGCGGCGTTAATCGAGGCAGGCTTCTCCGCCGTTCGGGCCGACTGGATAATCCAACGAGAATCGGCACTGCGTATGGAGGCGATGCAGACTCGCTATGAGGCGATGCGATCGGGTGAATCGTCGAATATGGTCTACGACTTCATTAACCCGGACTTCACGTTGCGTGAGGAAATTGGCGACGCGCAGTATGAGACCTACCTGCAAGCCCAGGGTCGATCGACGGCGGTCGGCGTTGGCACGGTGTATGAGTCCTCCCCGGCACAAAGCGCCGGGCTCCAGCCCGGCGATGAAATCACACATTACGACGGCGCGCGCGTGTTTAACACGTTCGACCTCACTCGCCAGACCATGGAGGGCGGCGCCGGGGAAAATGTCGTCGTGAACATCACGCGCGAGGGCATGCCGATGCAGGTCGTGATCCCGCGCGGCCCGCTGGGCATTAATACGAGCAGGCGCCGCTAGCCCAAAGCGATACTGGTACTGGATAAAGATTGGCCCCCATTGCAGAATGGGGATTGTCATACCGCCACGCTGGTTGCTCGCCGTTGTCGAAACTTCGATACACCATTCCCAATAGCGTCACAGCTTTGAGCCTCGTGCTCGGCTTGTCGTCCATCGTCTCGACCCAGTTCGATAATCTTGAGTTTGCGGCCTGGCTAATTGTCTGGTGCGGCTTGCTCGATACGCTGGACGGCATGGTTGCCAGGCTCCTGAAAGCGACCTCCCATTTCGGTGCCGAATTCGATTCCATGGCTGACCTGATTTCCTTCGGCGTCGCACCGTCGATTCTGATCTTGAACGTAGGGATAAATTCGGATTTGGGCGGCGTCGAGTTCCTGTCCGGGCAGTTTTGGGTTCTGGCAGCATCGTGCGGCGCATTTGCGTTGGCCGGCGCGATGCGGCTTGCGAGATTTAATCTTTCGAGCGACAAGCCGCGCAGCGGCTGGTTTGCGGGCATTCCAATTACCGTCGCTGGCGGCGGCCTGTTGTCCTCGCTGGTTCTGGTGCTGGTCAAATATGAGCAAATCGCGATCGCCCTGCCGCTGCACCTGTATTTGCCGATCTTGATGTTCGTGTTCGCACTTCTCATGATTTCTCGACTGAGATTTCCGAAAGCAACGATTCGCAAAAGCAAATTTATCAACGCATTTCAGATCGTGAGTATTTTGCTGATTTTCTATTGCGGCATCACCCGAAGTTTTCCGGAATACCTGTTCGGAATCGGCATATTCCTGCTGATCGCAGGCATCATCGCTGGAAGAATTACGCGAGACGCCGCGTCCGACTAAGAAGCTCCACTAACAAAAATAACAAGGAGTACGAATGATTCGCCATTCTTCGTTATGGGTAAGCTTGATAAGCTTAGTATGTCTGTCCGCATGTGGTGCCGGCAGTTCGTCAGCGGGCGCTGACAGCGGCTACGAGGTCTATGATGGCTTTGTAAATCTTTATTGGAATGGGCAGGACGGACGGCTGCTGTTTCGCGTCGACGAATTGGACACGCCGTTCCTGTACCAGTCGTCCCTGCCGCGCGGCGTTGGCTCCAATGACCTCGGAATTGATCGCGGACAGCTGGGATCGACGCGCATTGTGCGTTTCGTTCGCAGCGGCCCGAAAGTGCTGCTTGTCGCCGACAACCTGGCTTATCGCGCGGTCAGTGATGACAGGGATGAAAGACAAGCAGTCGACGAGTCATTCGCGCGCTCTGTCATTTGGGGTTTCGAGATCACCAGCGAGAGTGACGGTTCTCTGCTCATCGATGGCACCGATTTTTTTCTTCGCGATGCTCATGAGTTGTCGGCGCAACTGAGCGCGACAGAAGAAGGGGCTTACACGGTCGACGCGTCACGCTCGGCCATTTATTTGCCGCGGACGAAAGCGTTTCCGGACAACTCGGAGATTGAGGCGATCGTGACCTATGTCGGAAATCCGACTGGCCAGCATTTGCCGACGGTCGTACCTGACCCGACCGCCATCACGGTTCATCTACATCATTCCTTCATCCGACTGCCCGACGACAACTACGAGCCGCTGGCTTACGACCCGAGAGCCGGGCTGATCGATCTTTCCTGGGAGCGTGTGGGCTTTTACGACTTCGCAAGCGCCATTGGCGAGCCGCTTCGGGTGAATTTTGGTCGCCGTCATCGCCTGGAAAAAAAGAATCCGGCAGCGGATGTCAGCGAGGCGGTCGAACCGATCGTCTATTACGTGGATCGTGGCGCGCCGGAACCGGTGCGCTCCGCATTGATCGAAGGGGCCAGCTGGTGGAATCAGGCTTACGAGGCTGCGGGTTATCGGGACGCGTTTCAGGTGAAATTGTTGCCCGAAGACGTCGACCCGATGGATGTGCGTTACAACGTTATTCAATGGGTGCATCGTTCAACACGTGGCTGGTCTTATGGCTCGTCGATATTGGATCCGCGCACGGGCGAAATCATGAAAGGTCATGTGACGCTCGGATCCCTGCGCGTTCGTCAGGACTACATGATTGCCGAGGGCCTGCTCGCCCCCTATGTTGACGACGACGTTCCTGATGAAATGATCAACATGGCACTGGCACGCATTCGCCAGCTGTCGGCGCACGAGGTGGGTCACACGCTTGGGTTCGAACACAATTTCGCCGCCAGCACACAGGACCGCGCGTCCGTCATGGACTACCCGGTTCCACTGATTCGCTTTGATGACAACGGCGAGATCGATTTGTCGGATGCTTACGGGGTGGGTATCGGTGAATGGGATAAACGGACGGTCTTGTACGCCTATCAGGACTTTTCCGAGGGCGTGGACCGGGGCGCGGCGCGTCAGGAAATTCTGGGAAAAACCATTGCGGATAATTTTGCCTTCGTCGCGGACATTGATTCACGGTCACCCGGTTCGGCGCATCCTGATGGCAATCTCTGGGATAATGGCGCGGACACCGTCGCCGAACTCGAACATTTGATGGCCGTACGGGAATACGCGCTCGAGAGATTTTCTGAGCGTGTTATTCGACCCGGGCGCTCGACCGCGACAATTGAAGAGGTGCTGGTGCCGATTTATCTGCTGCATCGTTTCCAGTTGCATGCGGTCGGAAAGATGATCGGTGGGGTTTACTTCGATTACGCGATGCGTGGCGACGGTCAGGATGAGCCCGCGGCGGTCAGCGAGACGCGGCAGCGAAAGGCGATCAATGCGCTGCTCGCTACCCTGCAAGCCGACGTCCTGCGCTTACCCGACGGACTGGCCGAGAGCATCCCACCGAGGACGCCTGGTAATCCCAGGTCTCGCGAGGCATTTACAGGCGCAACCGGCGTCACGTTCGATCCGCTGGCGCCAGCGGCGAGCGCGACGGCACTGACGTTGGAGGTGTTGCTACATCCCGAGCGCGTGGCACGCATGGCTCGCTCCGGCGCGCCCTCATTTGCCGATCTGGTCAACGGACTGATTGCAGCGACGTGGGATGCGCAGGTAAGAGCCGAAAACGCCGGGCTTCAGCGACAGACACGAATGCTGGTGCTCGAGGGTCTGCTAAGACTCGCCGTAAATGAAGAAGCCGACAACGCGGTTCGTGCGACAGCGCTCGCGGCGGTCGATCGTTTGCACGGGAGAACGCAAAGAATGGTGTCATCCGACTCCGATGAGTTGGCATTTCTTCGTCTCGCTGGGTTAAAAATCGATCGCGTTCTGGAGGATCCGACGAGTATCGAAACGATGCAGGCTGTCACTGTACCGCCCGGGTCCCCGATTGGCGCAGCCGCGGCTTTAACAGAGTTGGGTTATTAAATGTCCGTCACTATTCTCGTACTGATTGGCTACCTTTTCGTTCTTTTTGCGCTTGCGATCTGGGGTAGCAAAGAAACCCATTCGCTCGAAGGCTATTTTCTTGCCGGCAAGAAACTGCCGTTCTGGGTCGTGGCGTTCAGCGCCAACGCGACAGGGGAGTCCGGCTGGTTGCTGCTGGGCTTAACGGGCATGGGTTACCTCGTCGGCGCTCACGCATACTGGGTTCTTGTCGGAGAAATTATCGGTCTGGTCGCGTCGTGGGGCCTGATCTCACGAAAGCTCAAAAAGCTCGGTGACGAGACGGACTCAATCACAATTCCCGACGTACTGAGCGCGAAATTCGATGACAAATGGCACCTGATTCGCGGCATCGCAGTCGGAATCATCCTGATCATGGTAACGACCTATGTGACAGCGCAGATATCGGCGACAGGTAACGCGCTCAACACGTTTCTCGGTTGGGATTACAAAACGAGTGTCATCGTCGGGTCGGTAATTATCATCGGCTACACATTCGTTGGCGGCTACAAGGCAGTGTCCTATACCGACGTCGTGCAGGGCGGGCTCATGCTTCTTGGCCTAATACTCGTGCCTGCGGCGGCGATTTACGCGTCTGGCGGTTGGGGAGGCGTTACGACGGCGCTTGACCTGCATGATCCGGACTTTCTGAACATGTTTTCGCGCGCGGGCGACGGCATCCCTGGCTGGGTTGCCATCATCAGTTTTATGGCAATCGGTCTGCCGTTTCTGGGTGTTCCCCAAATGCTCGTGCGCTACATGTCGGCGCGTGACGACGGCGAAATTCGCAAGGCACGCGTCATGTCGATCGTGGTCATGATCATATATCTTGGTGGCGCCATAACGGCCGGCATCGCGGGCCGTGCGCTGTTCCCCGGTCTTGAAAATCACGAAGCGATTTTCCCGACGCTCTCAAATAATCTGTTTCCGTCGATTATCTCTGGCCTGCTCCTTGTCGTTGTCCTTTCCGCGATCATGTCGACCGTGGACTCATTGTTACTACTGTCCTCGTCAGCCATCGTTCGTGACCTGATGCAAAAGATGCTCGGGAGCAGTAAAACAGACCATCAGCTGGCCGGACTCGGCAAGATCGTGACGGTCATTATTGGTGTGATTGGAATGGCGTTCGCCATCCCCGAGGCGCAGTTCATTTTCTGGTTCGTTCTGTTTGCCTGGTCGGGACTGGGCGCGGCGTTTGGACCGGTCATGCTCGGGCTTCTCTATTACAAAAAGATCACGCGCGCCGGCGTTATAGCGGGCATGCTCGGCGGCTTCCTGACCAGCGTGATCTGGGTGCTCGTCTTCAAGGACCAAACCTACAACCTCTACGAAGCGATACCAGGGTTCGCGGTTGGCTTCCTACTCACATGGGGAGTTAGCTGGCTGACCTGGAAGGAAAAAGCGAGCGCCTTGTAACCAATTGGCCCAATCGAGGCTATAAGCAGGCATACAATCGAATTCAAGGACCAAGGCAAATGCGCAACTTCAAACTCATAGCGGCCACCATCATAGTGGCCACCATTATGGTGCTCGTTCCCCTCGCGGCGCTGGGCGGCATCGATAGCGATGATCTGCCGAGCACCTCGACCTGGTATTTCCACGCTGATTTAGTAGAAATGCGGTCATCTGATGGTGGCAGAAGCCTGTGGGTATGGCTCGATGATGAAGTCTTCGATGACGTTGAGGATGAAGCCGGCATTGACTTGTCGGAGGAGGCAGACCGTATAACTGCCTATTCGACGCCCGAATCCGGCGTCGTTTTTGTCCTTGAAGGCAAGCTCTCGCAAGAGACCAAAGACAAAACACTGGCAGCCGCGGCCAGCGCTGAACGATTCGACACGCTCAAGCACAAGGGCAAGAGCTATTACTACGTTGAGGGCGATGACGATGTCGATGTCGACGGCATAGACAATCACGGCTATTTTAGTTTCGCGGTGAAGAACAAGCTGATCGCCGCGAGCAATGAAGAACAACTGAAAGCACTTCTCGACAACGGTGGAAAAATCACGGGCTCGAAAAGCCACGATGGCGCATTGTTCGTACTCACGGCAGAGCGCAGCCTCATTCAGGCCGGCATGGACACCGAAGGCTTCGAAGATGACGATGAGGACGGTGGCTTTAAATCCAACATCCTGCGTAACACCAAACATGCCGCATTGATGATCGCCGATGTCGCCGGACAAATCGCCATCGAGGCGCAGCTTGTTACTGAAGAACCGGAAACGGCTGAGTCGATGGCGAGCATCGTCCGCGGATTGGTTGCGTTGATGGCCTTCAGTGACGACATGGACCCTGAAATCTCGAATTTCCTGAGAAGTACGAAGGTCAACGTCAGTGGCAACATGTTGAAAGTGAGTGTGACGGTCAGTCCCGAGGCGGTCGTAATGGCATTGGACGACGCCTGAGTCAGGCGAACCCGGACACGCTTAATCGTGAGCGACGAACTCGATCTCATCAATGCCGCGAAAGCGGGCTCGGTAGATGCGTTTACCGAGCTCGTGCGCAGCTACCGCGAACGCTTGTTGCGATTCTTGCTGACTCGCTGTGCGAGCTACGCAGATGCCGAAGACGCATTGCAGGACACGTTCATCAATGCTTACCGTTACCTGCACTCATATAATTCACAGTGGCGATTCAGCACCTGGTTATATCGCATCGCCATTCGCAACGCGGGCAAGAATCGGACGAATTATGTGACCGAGCTCGGCGAGTTGCGGGACGATGAGAGTGATCCACTGAATCAATGCATCGCGGATTCGGAGCGCGAAAACCTGTGGCAAAGTGCACGCCGGCTGTTGTCGGATGAGGTCTATTCGGCTATGTGGATGCGTTATGTCGAGGACATGTCGATCAATGATGTCGCCGCGGTTCTGGAACGGTCCAATTCCTGGACAAAAGTAAATCTGATGAGAGGACGTCGGGCGCTCGACGCGGAGTTAAACCGCGGCGGGCCGACGAAAGAAAGTGAAGCCTATGGATAAACTGGCCAAGCAGCTGCGTGACGATGCAGCCCAAATTAACGTTGAAGTGTCGGCGCAGCTGGACGACCGGATTCGTGCGTCACTTCAGGGCGTGACGCAGGAACAACCCCGGGATAATCTGCCGCCGGCCAGGCCACGCTCAATGTGGTGGGCGAGTAGCCTTACAGGTATCGCCGCTGCTGCAGCCCTGATCCTGGTTCTTAATTTCGATCAGCCTGTGCCGGTGCCGCCGCAAAATGACTTCGCCGTTCCACCGATACTGACGCCGGATCTAATCTTCGAAAAAGCCATGATGACCGAGCCTTTGGAACAGGAGCTGGCTGACCTGGAGGCCGATCTCAAAAAGGCCGAAGAAGCTGTCAAAAAAGAGATCGGTATATTCCCCTAATGTTCAGCGGCGCTCGTTACCTCCTCGAGTGGCTCACCAACAGATCCTGATGGTGGCTTGATGCCCAGGAAAGCTGACAGTGTCGGAGCGATGTCAACGGTTTGCACGCGGCGATCAACGGATTGCGCGATTAGTCCCGCACCTGCGAAAACAATTGGAACATAGGTGTCGTATCTCCACGGTGAGCCGTGCGTTGAAGCGACGGTCAGGCCATCGAAGTCGTTAATAAACCAATTCGGCTCAAATACAATATAAACGTCGCCCGAGCGTTTCGGGTGAAAGTTCCTGACGACTGAGCGCATCAGGTCATTGTCTTGCAAACTTCCGCGACGCAACGCTGTGCTGGATACGGCAAGCGACACACCTTCGAATTTCGAGAGCTCATCGACGATAACCGATTCCAATGCCTCGATATCTATATCGCTCCTGCTCTTAACCTCGGTGCTGATATAAAGATAGGGATGCGAATAGGTCTCGAAAAGCTCGCCTGAGATTCCAAACGCCTTTTTCACTCTCTCGATTGCTGCAGCCGAGTCCCAGCTGTCCGGATCAACGTAGCCCGCCGGGATGCCCAGGGAATTCAGGTAGCCCGGCGTATCCGGTCCGCCATGGTCAGCAGACAGTACGATCAGCGTATTGTCGAGCCCGACATGTTCATCAACGTACGTCAGTAGGTCTGCGAGCGTACGGTCGAGTTGCAGAATATTGTCCTCGCCCTCGAGGCTCGATGGCCCGAATACATGTCCAACGTAATCGGTGGTCGAAAAGCTGACGCCAAGAAAGTCGGTAACGTCGTCCTGGCCGAGATGTTCTTCTATGAGCGCTCGCTTGGCGAAATCAAGTACGAGCTTGTCGCCAGCCGGACTGAGCGTGAGCCAGGTCGTGAAGTAGCGACTGGTGCCGTCGCCGTATTCGTGCGGAAATACACGGCCGAATCCGGCAACATCAGTTTCCCACTCGCGATCGTCCGTCTCGGCAAACAGATAGCTGGCCTGGTCGTGCATCAGATTCCAACTTGTATTTGCGAACTGTTCGGCCGGTCTCTTCCCGTTGAATGTCGTGACCCAATCCGGGTATTGGTCCATGTAATAGGTGCTCGTAACAAACTCGCCACCGGCTTTGGAGAACCAGTAAGCTGTTCCGGCATGCCCGGCCATTGAGATGGCTCCACGATCTTTCACTGACACGCCGACGACCTTAGCGTTGCCACCTGTGTTGCTACGGAGCTCATCGGAGAACGTCGAAACAAGAATCGCGGCAGGCGAACGTCCTTCGCTGCGGGCTGCGCGTTGCGTTGGATCGATTTCCGCTTCTTCATTGACGTCCGCACCTACGGTCAACAAACGATAGTCGGAATCCTCGACGTTATATGTGATGAAGCCGGTTTCGCGATCGAACCAAAGATTTCCGACCATGCCGTGACCGGACGGGTGTGCTCCGGTTGCGAGCGTGGCATGTCCAACGATGGTCTCCGTATTCGCATGCGCATGGTGCGCGTTGCGATAAACAATGCCGTTCTCCCACAGATAGCGAAATCCGCCATCACCAAGCCGATCGTAATAACGAGTCGGCAAGTCACCGCGCAGTTGATCAACGGTGATTTGCAGGACTAGCCTGGGGCGTTCGCGTTCGGTATTCCGGGTACCGATTTGTGAATCTGGCGCGTTAGTTGGCCCGCACGAACTCACAGCAATGGTGAGTATGGCAGCAGCAATTCTGGCTAATATCCTGATTTGAGATTCCTCCTCGTACGGCACTGGCCCGCAAAATCTATCGAAGTCGGCCGAGTGAGTCCAATGCCCGGCGGTGTCGACCCGCCCTGACATTGTTCTGCTACAGTATCCTCATGGGAAGAGCAGTCATTCTGGTATTGGATTCCTTCGGTGTTGGCGCTACCGACGATGCCGATAAGTTCGGCGATGTGGGCGCGAACACCTTCGGCAATATCGCGCGCGTGCGTGCCGACTCAGACGCGGGTCCGCTGAAACTTCCCAATCTGGCAGGCCTTGGGCTGTTCCATGCAGGTAGAGACAGCGCCGGAGAGTTCCCGGCTGGCGCGGATCCTGACACTGAAATCATAGGCAGCTATGGCTTTGCCGCCGAGATGTCGAGCGGCAAAGATACGCCGAGCGGCCACTGGGAGATCGCGGGTGTTCCGGTTCTCTTCGACTGGGGCTACTTCACTAAAAAAACAGACACGTTCCCGCAGGAACTGCTCGACAAGCTCGTCGAACGGGCAGACCTGCCGGGTTACCTCGGCAACTGCCATGCATCGGGGACGACCATCATCGCCGAGCTGGGCGATGAGCACGTTCGAACGGGCAAACCAATTTTCTATACCTCGGCCGACAGCGTGTTTCAGATCGCGTGTCACGAAGAGGCATTTGGCCTGCAACGCCTGATCGATCTTTGCGATATAGCACGCGAGCTCGTCGACGAGTACGACATCGGACGTGTTATCGCCCGACCTTTTGTTGGCGATGGCCCCGAGACCTATGTGAGAACCGGTAATCGGCGCGACCTGACGACGCCACCACCGGCACCGACCGTACTCGACAAGCTGGTTGAAGCGGGCGGTGATGTCGTTAGCATTGGCAAGATTGCCGATATCTACGCACACCAGGGCATAACAAAAAAAGTGAAGGCCAACGGAAATGCGGCCTTGTTCGACGCGACCCTCGAGGCAATTGACGAGGCGCAGGACAATTCGATCGTGTTCACAAATTTCGTCGACTTCGATATGTTGTACGGTCACCGCAGGGATGTAGAAGGCTACGCAACGGCATTGGAGTACTTCGATGAGCGTTTGCCTGAGTTGCTCGACAAATTAAGTGACGAAGACTTGTTGATTATCACCGCGGATCACGGTTGTGACCCGACCTGGGAAGGCAGCGATCATACACGCGAGCACATTCCGGTGATTGCTTTGGGTGCGGGGCTTGCGCCCGGGCCGCTGGGTAAGCGCGATACGTTTGCAGACATCGGCCAGAGCCTGGCGACCTACTTCAAATTGCCGCCCATGGATTACGGGACAAGTTTCCTGTAGGAGCGGGGGGCCTCCCCTTTGGGGACCCCAGCCCGCGACTGTCGTTGTGAAGGGATTCAAGATCGCGGTCTGGGGACCGCTCCTACACCACAGCTTCTTTTGCTTTAACGCGCGCGTCGCGTCGACGCTCACCTTCACTCAGCAACTTCTTTCTTAGCCGAATGCTAAGCGGCGTGATCTCGACGAGTTCGTCGTCGTCGATAAACTCCAGAGCATTCTCGAGCGAAAACTTGATAGGCGGCGATAGCTGAATGTTTTCATCCGTGCCCGCGGCCCTGATGTTCGTCAGTTGTTTGGCCTTGGTCGGATTCACAGGCAGGTCGTTGCCACGCTTGTGAATACCGACGAGCATGCCTTCGTACACTTCAACGCCGTGACCGACGAAAAGTTTTCCACGTTCCTGCAGATTGAAGAGCGCGTAGGCCAGCGCCTTGCCGGGTACGTTGGATACGAGCACGCCGTTATTGCGTTGGGCGATTTCGCCCTCGATGCGCGCAGCGTATTTCTCGAAGACGTGATAAAGCAGACCAGTGCCAGAGGTTGCCGTCAGATACTCGGTACGAAACCCGATGAGGCCTCGGGCCGGAATCCTATACTCGAGCCGCACGCGTCCGCGGCCGTCGGGCGTCATGTTGAGTAATTCACCTTTGCGGTCCGCGAGGCGCGTCATGACGTTGCCCTGATAATCTTCTTCAAAGTCGACCGTCACCTGTTCCCAGGGCTCATGAATTTGACCATCGACCTCGTGTTCGATGACCGTCGGTCGCGAGACAGCTATCTCAAAGCCTTCGCGTCGCATCGTCTCAATCAATACGGACAAATGCAGTTCGCCACGACCGGACACGCGAAATTTGTCGGGGTCGCCGGTTTCCTCAACACGCAGCGCGACATTGTGTTTGAGTTCCGTCTCAAGTCGCTCCCTGATCTGCCGGCTGGTCAGAAATTTGCCTTCTCGACCCGCGAAAGGTGACTTGTTGACTTGAAAGGTCATGCTGATCGTCGGCTCATCAATCTGTAAGGGCGTCAGGCCTTCAGGTTGATCCCGGTCGCACAAGGTATCGGAAATTTGTAAGTCGTCTATGCCACTGAAGACGACGATGTCGCCCGCACCGGCTTCTTCAATTGGAATGCGTTCGAGTCCATCGAAGCCATACAGGTGCATGAGCCTGGCGTTCTTAACGCTGCCATCACGGCGCACGAGGCTGATGCCCTTGTTCGCCCTGGCGATGCCGCGGCTGATACGTCCGATGCCCAGAACGCCGACGTAGGAATTGTAATCGAGGCTCGAGACCTGAAGTTGTAGAGGACCATCCTGATTCACGTCCGGTGCCGGCACGTTGTTGACGATGGCATCAAGCAGCGGGATCACGTCGCCGCTTCTGACGTCCGGCTCGGTACCCGCGTAGCCATGCAATGCAGACGCGTAAATAACCGGGAAATCCAGTTGTGTGTCGCTGGCGCCAAGCCGGTCGAACAATTCGAAGGTCTGGTCCAGTACCCAGTCCGGACGGGCGCCATCACGGTCGATCTTGTTGATCACGACCAGCGGCGTGAAGCCGTAGGAAAAAGCCTTTTGTGTTACGAAGCGGGTCTGCGGCATCGGGCCGTCGACCGCATCGACGAGCAACAGCACTCCGTCAACCATCGACAATACGCGCTCGACCTCGCCGCCGAAGTCGGCATGCCCAGGGGTGTCGACGATGTTGATGCGCCAGCCCTGCCAGCGGATGGCCGTGTTCTTGGCAAGAATCGTTATGCCGCGCTCGCGCTCGAGTTCGTTAGAATCCATGACGCGATCAGGCACGTCCACGCGCGCATCCAGCGTGCCGGATTGCCGCAGCAACTGATCGACGAGCGTGGTCTTGCCGTGATCAACGTGAGCGATGATCGCGATATTGCGAATTTTACTGGTAGGGAACAAATGGGATGGTCCGGCACAAAAGCTGGCGCATTATATAGATTAATTACGCGGACAGTTCACTTAAACCGTGTGTTTATGCCTAAATCATTCATCCGCAGGCCTTATTAAAAGTGTTGCGGCAATAGCCACCATGGAGGTAAGAGTAGTTCCGGCACTGTCTGTACGGTAGAGTTGGGGCTTCCACCCAAGAATAATGTTGACGTTCATAAGGCGCTTACGTCTGCCGAGGAGGTCTTAAAATGAAAGTGTGGATAATATCGATAGTAGGTATTGTCGTCGTTGCCGTGGGCGCCTTCCTGATTGTCAAAAAAGTCTCGCCTGTTTCCTGGGGGATATGGGGCAACTACAACACCACCTCAGGGCTCGCGCTAAAGGGTTACGATCCGGTCGCGTATTTTGAAAACGAGGAAGCCACGTCCGGCAGCAGCGAATTTACTTACGATTGGGGTGATGCCACCTGGCAATTTGCCAATGCCGATAACATGGCACTTTTTGAGGAAAGCCCGGACTCTTTCGCACCTCAATTTGGTGGGTATTGTTCATTCGCTGTCAGCAAGGGATTTACGGCCGACATATCGCCTGATGCGTGGCACATTAAAGACGGGAAATTGTATGTGTTCGCAGACACAGACGTTCGGGCGGACTGGGTGGCCGGTATTGGCGATGGGACACTAGGGGCCTCCGCCGCAAATTGGGAAAAACGGTAGCGAGCAAAACACGGAATTTTATCGCATTTCGGAATGTACAATCTTGCCGCCAACGATCGTGGCCAGTACACGCGTTTCGGGTATCGTCTCCGGCGAAATCACAGTCAGGTCCCGGTCCAGCAGGACCAGGTCGGCCAGCAAGCCTGGCTTGATCGTGCCCTTGCGGTCTTCCTCGAACGAGGCATAGGCCGCGTCCGAGGTATAGGCCTTTAGCGCTTCTTCAACCGTAATCTTCTGCTCCGGGACCCAGCCGTCCGGGTTTGCGCCATCAATTGTGCGTCGTGTAACGGCCGCATAAATGCCCTCGATGGGGGTTGCGGGTGCTACATACCAGTCGCTACCGAACGAGACGCGCGCGCCGGCGTCAATGAGTGAACGAAAAGCGTAAGTGGTTTTGATACGCTCGGGTCCGATGACTTTTTCAGCCCAGCGGCCATCGTCGATCGCGTGATAGGGCTGCATACTCGCCGTAATGTCCTGTATCGCGAAGCGCTCGATGTCGTCCGGATGAATATGCTGTGCATGTTCTATTCGGAAACGGCGATCGCGTACTCCATTCGCTTCGACAGCATCGAGAAATATATCCAGCAGGTCGCGAATGGCTCGATCACCGATAGCGTGTACCATGACGTTCAGGCCTGCCTTGTCGGCGGAAGTCACCCAGTCGCGCATGTCGTCGAGGTCGTGAATGAGAAGCCCGACGTCGTCGGGTTTGTCGCTGAAGGCTTCGAAAAACGCCGCCGTATGTGATCCGAGCGAACCGTCCATCATCGCCTTGAGGCCACCAATTTTCAGCCAATCGGTCCCGGAACCATTGCTTGCGACCTCGTCGCGAAGTCGCTCCCAGTCCGGAAGAGGAACAACCGAGTAAATTCGCGTCAGCAATTTGCCGCGCTGCTCCAGGCGCCGATAGGTCGCCAGGCTTTTCCAACCGGCCATGTCATGCACGCTCGTAACACCATTGGCCGCGACGTAGTTCATCGCCGCCGTGGCCTGCCGATCGAGAAGGGCATCGCTCGATGGTGGCACTGCCGCGCTGACCGCTGTCATCGCGTTGTCTTTGAGCACTCCGGCTGGGCGACCGTCTTCGTCGCGATCGATCTCACCGCCGGCGATATCCGGTGTGTCAGCATCGATGCCTCCTGCTTTAAGTGCAAGCGAATTGGCGAGAGCCATATGACCATCCAGGCGAAAGATCCAGACCGGGTTATCTGGCGTGACCTCATCGATCCAGTCGCGACGCGGCAATTCGCCGCCCCAGTTCTCGTGGTCCCACGTACCACCCAGAATCCACTCGCCCGGCTCGATTGTGCCGGCAAAGTCTGCGATGCGCCGTGTGAACTCCTCGGGCGAGTCGGCATCACGCAGTTGCACGGATGCCAGTGCGCCACCGCCATCGATGAAATGAACATGGGTATCGATGAAGCCAGGCACAAGCATGCTGCCCGGTACATTGATGACCTGTGTTTCACTGCCTATATGAGCAGTGATGTCTTCGGCGCTGCCGACGGCAAGGATTGTCTCGCCATCAACGGCAACGGCTTCAGCCCACGGGTTTTCGGGATCGCCGGTCCAGACGCGCGCGCCCGTGATGACAAGAGATGCATGAGCTTGGTCCGGTGCACGCTCACAACCGATCAATGGCAGCGCGGCCACGAGGACCCATAGCCATGCGGCCGATTTGAACTTCATCCGGCGTCGGACCTTTTCGGTAGTTCCCTGGCCGCAAACTGCGACGCGAGCCAGGCGGACACGATAATGCCGAGGATGGCCGATACCGAGAACCAGGTCGGATGCTGCAACATGATCAGGTTGCTTACTGTTCCCGCCAGCATCAACACGCCGATGGTCAGCGCATAGATGACGGGTTGTACACGTCCGATCAGGCAGGCGACGACGACGCCATCGAAAGTCGCCATTAGATATCCGACGAGCATGATCACAAGAGCGCCAACAGGAGCCGCCGCGAGATACGCGTTCAGCGCCTCGGTGTCCATGATCTCAATGCCGTCAGGTGGCGGATATACGATGTGACTGAGCCAATCCATCAACATGACCGTAGCAACCGCCGCGGCAATCCCGGCAAGAGCGCCAAGCACGCTACGCAACATGACTATTCTCCATTCCGTTGATCCAGCGCCTGCTGAATTCTGGTCGCAAAGGCGATGGCCTCGGTAGCGACACGCTCGGTATCGATCGTCAGCATCTTGCCTTCGTGCATGAGTAAATGGCCGTCGACAACAACCGATGCGACGTCCTGCTCGTCCGTGACATAGACAAGATGCGATACGACATCGTATGTCGGCACGTGATGCACATCGTCGAACGCGATCTGAATAAGATCGGCACGCTTGCCAACTTCCAGTGAGCCTATGCGGTCACCCAATCCGATCGCGGTGGCACCGCCAATCGTTGCCATCGACAAAACAGTATCGGCAGGGAGTACCTCCGGATCCATGCGATCGACCTTCTGCAGGAATGCGGCGAGACGCATCTCCTCCCACATGTCGAGATCGTTATTGCTGGCCGCACCGTCAGTACCCAGCCCGACCAGTACGCCGGCCGCTAGCATTTCCGCGACCGGAGCAATACCCGACGCAATTTTCATATTGGAGGTCGGGTTGTGAATCACGCCAACTTTTCTCCGGGCAAGAATCGAAATTTCCGCTTCGGTTGGCCAGACGACATGTGCCGCGATCGTCGGCCCCTCGAAAAAGCCGATTGATTCGTACATCTCGATACTCGTCATGCCAAACGTGTCCTTCGAGTATTGTAGCTCGAACAGCGATTCCGACATGTGAATACTGATCGGGACGCCCAATTGCATGGCGGCCTCGCGTGTTGCGGCCAGTTGCTCAGCATTCAGAGTGTAGTTCGCGTGCGGGCCGAACATCGGCGTGATTCGTGAGTTGCGATTCTTCCAGCGATCGATGAAACCGATGCCTTTGGCGATTGAGTCGTCGGCGCCTTCGGCATCGGGGCTGCGCTGGTCGATGACGGTTGTCGAAATCATTGCGCGCATGCCACAGCTGTCAACGACATTGGCGATCGTATCGGGATAGTAGTACATGTCGACGAAGGTGGTCGTTCCGCCGCGAATCATCTCCCAGCAGGCGAGTTCGGTGCCGACGCGTACAAATTCCGAATCGACGAATTCGACCTCGGACGGAAAAATGTAGTTGTTGAGCCAGTCCATGAGCGCCAGATCGTCCGCAAGGCCTCGCATCAGTGTCATCGCCGCATGGCCATGCCCATTGACAAGGCCGGGAGTGACGATGCGTTTGTCGCCAGCCAATGTCTGTCGCGCCGAGTACTTGTTTTGAATGTCGGTCTGCGTGCCGATAGCAACGATGATGCCGTCGTCCACGGCAACCGCGCCGTTTTCGATAACGGACCGTACGCTGTCCATCGTAACGACGTATTCGCCGGCAATAATCAGGTCAATGCTGTCGTCAGTCGCCGCGACACCCGACGATTCATCCGGGCTGTCTGTTGGCGTACACGCTAGCGCGCACATCGCCGCGGCGACGCAGCTTATTCGTTTAACTGATAGATTCATCAATCTATTTTGGCATAAAAAAAGGGGCAGCGACGCTGCCCCTTTGCATGCTCGCTCATTTGAGCGAATAACAAACAACGATGAACTAAAAGTGGAATGTGAACTCCACGCCATAGGTCATTGGTTCGTTGATAATGCCTTCGAGGTTGTTGAAATCAATAGCTGCTATAAGCTCCAGGTCATCCGTCATATTGCGAACGTATGCACCGACGTCGAATCTGTCGTTTTGCCAGCCAATATTGGCGCCGCCCTCGAGGAAGGCATCCCCGCGAAATTCCAGAGACTCGTACAGGAAGAAAATGTATTCGTCGCGGTACACCCAGTCGGTCTGGAAGTAGAGATCGCTATTGGCCAAAGGTAGCGTGTAACGCAAGACGAAATTGGCGAGCAACTCCGGCGCTCGTGGCAAAGTATTGCCATCGATCGAAACGCTGCCAGCGAACGATCCGGCCGGATCCAATACCGTACACGGGGCGCCGCAAGGCAGTACCGACAGGTCCGGATCGTCGATTTCGGTCTTGTTATAGCTCATGCCGAGCGACAGGTTCAGATTCTCCGTTGCGGCCCACTCGATGTCAGCTTCGAGCCCGTAACCTGTCGTGGTATCGGCATTGATCAGCTGGTTCGCGTTGGCCACGCCACTACCGGCAGTCAATTGCTGGTCCTGTATATCGAGGTAATAGACGGCCGCATTCAGTCGCACGCGGTTATCCATCAACTGGCTCTTCACGCCAAATTCAAGCGAATGCAGGATCTCGGAGTCTGCAACAGTGACGGCGTTGCCAAATAATACCCGGCCCTGAATACTCGGGGCGCGGAATCCTCGGGCGAGCCTGCCGTAGATGCTGACATCATCATTAATCGTGTAGTTCAGACTGATGTTGCCGCTGACCTCACTGTCGGATGTGCGCCTGAACACCGGTGGTAATGGCCCCAGGGCCGGAACGCCAAACAAGTCCGTGGTTCGAAACGCAACATAGTTCTTCTGGTCGTCGGAAAATCGCAGACCGACCGTCAGGATTGTTCTGTCGGTCAAGTCCCAATCACCCTGACCGAATACCGCATAGGCGGTCGTGTTTTGCTCCTGATGAGCAAAGCCATCGAAGAAAATGGTTCGATCGGCGTAATTGAAGCTGTCCACCTGCAGGGCTTCATCGAAAAAGTACATGCCCACCTGCCAGCGGAATCCTTCGCTCGCGTTATTGTTCAGCCTGAATTCCTGGGTTATTTGCTTGTGCTGGGGAATGCCGTCGGCGGTTTGCGCCGGGAAGGGGATGAATCCAGGACCCGACGGATCCGGATTGACGGCATCAGGGCAAAATGCGCAACCAATGCCGCCTTCAACATCTGCGCGACTAAAGGTTTCAACATTTTCGACTGACGAGATGGAGGTCACCGTGAGATCGTCAAGATCCCACACCAGGTGTAACTGAATACCAAGTTGTTGTAGCTGCTGCTCGTTACGGCCGTCGAAGTTGACAACATCGGGATCAAATCCCGCTACAAAGTCGTTGGTGCCGGGCTCAATAATATTGGCGCGGAACAAGGTTGCTGTTCCATCAAAATCGCGCCCGTGAATATTGAGCAAGCCCGAGAATGTTTCTCCCTCGTAAGCGAGTTGGAAACGCGCCGCGAATTCTTCGTGACCTTCCAGGAAACTTGGATCATCCAGAGCCGACAGGTTTGGATCAATGGCGGACGCGTCGTTCGCAACGAAGTCTCCACGAGTTTGGTTCAGGACTGACAATCGCATTGCCCATTTGTCGCCGATGGGACCGCCGATGACTGCCTCAACGTCGGTGGTATCGAGATTTCCCGCTCCGAGTTTGACGTAGCCACCGAATTCATCTTCGGGTTTATTGGACTCGATTTTTACCATGCCGGCTGGCGTATTGCGGCCGAACAGCGTGCCCTGAGGACCACGCAGAACTTCCACTCGCTGCGTGTCGAATATCGGAAAACCCTTCAACATCGGGTTCTCGTAAACGACTTCGTCGTACACCAGCGAAACTGGCTGCGAGGCATTCTGATCAAAGTCCGTATTGCCGACACCGCGCAGGTAGAAACGCGGAAAAATGCGGCCGAAATCCGACTCGACGATCAGGCTGGGCGTTTTGGCATTCAGGAAGCGAATGTCCTTGCCGCCAACCCGGACGCTGTCCATGACTTCCTGGGACACAACGCTGATTGAGATCGGAACATCCTGAATATTTTCCTCGCGTTTCTGCGCCGTCACCGTGATCTCTTCGAGCACGATTTGGGCTTGAGCGCTTGATAACGGCATCGCCATTAAACAAATGCCCGTTACGCCCGCGATACACGCCGCCGGTACGAGCTTTCTGAGTGCATGGATGGTAGTACTAATCATGACTAATCCCCCCGATTAGTTCTTGTAGTTTGATAGAGGGAAGTATAGCTCAGGACACGAGCTTGGGTATCAAAAACGGCGCTGCTTACGACAATATTTTTCTCCCGCGGTATAGTGCCCGTCTGCCATGAAAACCACCGAATTACAAAGCTTTGCGGCGCCGCAGGATGGTCGTCTTAGCGCGGCGATGATCGATGCCTTCGAGCGCGACGGCGTCATTATTCTGCATGACTTCGTGTCGGTCGAGGCATGTCGGCGCCTGAAAGACAGGGCCCGCGAGCTTATCGATGATTTCGATCCAGAATTGGTGCGCAGCATCTTCTCAGTGACCGAGCAAAGCCAGCTGAATGACGACTATTTCAACGACTCGGGCGACAAAATCCGCTTTTTCTTCGAGCACGACGCATTCGATGAGTCCGGCGAGTTGCGCCAGCCGAAGGAACAAAGCCTGAATAAGATGGGCCACGCGATGCACGACCTCGATCCCGTGTTCGATGATTTTTCGCATACGGACAAACTGGCCGGACTGGTGGATAGTCTTGGTTATGAAGACCCTGGCGTTCTGCAGTCGATGTATATCTTCAAGCCGCCACGAATCGGCGGTGAGGTTACTTGCCATCAGGACTCGACATTCCTCTATACGGAACCTGAATCCTGTATCGGTTTCTGGTTCGCGCTCGAAGACGCGACTGTTGAGAACGGCTGCATGTACTTCATTCCGGGTGAGCACAAGATGCCGCTTCGACAACTCAATTATCGACAGGAGAACGGGCAGTTCGTCATTGAAACGCTGGACGATTCACCTTTCCCGGAAGAACGAAGGGCGCCCGCCGAAGCGCCGGCCGGTACTATGGTTATTTTTTCGGGTCGTGCGCCACACATGAGCGGACCGAACCTGTCTCCAACGTCACGTCATGCTTACACGCTGCATGTCATCGACAAGAGCTGTCATTATCCGGCGAACAACTGGCTGCAACGCGGCCCCGACATGCCGCTCCGAGGCTTCGAGAGAAACTGATGCTGTTTACCGATGTTATTCGCGTAAAACGCGACGGCCTCGAATTATCCGATGAACAAATTCAGTTCTTCGTTGACGGGTTGGCCGACAACAGTATTCCCACGGAGCAAGTATCCGCGCTTGCAATGGCGGTCTGTCTTAATTCGATGAGCTTCGACGAAGCCGCCAAGCTGACGCTGGCCATGGCGTCATCCGGCACCGTGCTGGAGTGGCAGGACTTGCAGCTTGACGGACCCGTTGTCGACAAGCATTCGACGGGTGGCGTCGGCGACAAAGTCAGTTTCATGCTTGCGCCGATCGCGGCGGCCTGCGGTTGCTATGTGCCGATGATTTCCGGGCGCGGACTGGGTCACACAGGCGGCACCACAGACAAGGCTGAGTCAATTCCGGGATACAACACCGCACCCGATTTTGCGACTTTCAGGAAGGTGGTGAAAGAAGTCGGTTGCGCGATCATTGGCCAGACAGCCGATCTCGCGCCGGCTGACAGGCGCTTCTACGCGATTCGCGACGTTACGGCCACGGTAGAATCCGTACCCTTGATCACGGCGTCAATTCTTTCAAAAAAGATCGCAGCCGGCCTCGATGCGCTGGTCATGGACGTCAAAGTCGGCTCGGGCGCATTCATGCCGACGCCGGAACGTGCGCGCAAACTGGCGGAAAGCATCATTGCGACAGCCGCAATGGCAGATCTGGAAACGCATGTCCTGATCACCGACATGAACGAAGTGCTCGGACACACGGCCGGAAATGCCCTGGAGATCGATGAGGCGATCCGCTATCTGCGCAACGATCATCGGGAGCCCCGTCTCGATGCGGTCGTTCTCGGCTTGTGCGCGGAGATGCTCGTTGTGACTGGCATTGAGTCAAATAGCGAGGTCGCGTCCAGGCGATGTGACGAAGCGATCACGAGTGGCAAGGCTCTGGAAATATTCGGCAAGATGGTTGCAGCGCTAGGCGGCCCGTCCGACTTCATCGACAACAGTTCGAAATATTTTGCAGAAGCGCCGATTGTTCGACCCGTCCACGCGACAGGCTATCTGACGGCAATCGATATTCGTGGTGTCGGCAACGCAATAATCGAACTCGGCGGCGGTCGTCATACCGTTGGCGAAGCGCTTGACCTGTCCGTTGGATTCAGCGACTTTGCATCGCTCGGTACCTTGCTCGACGACCAGACGCCGCTGGCTGTAGTGCATGCGGCATCCGAGGCAGACGCAGACCAGGCAAAGGAACTTCTTCTCGAGGCATGCAAGACCGGGCCCGAAGCGGTGCAAAAAGAACCGGTTATCGCCGAGATTCTGACGGGGTAGCCGCGGTCTTTGCGGTATCCTTGCGGCCACCAATAACAAGAATCATTTCGCGGGGAAGAACTCATGGGCTCCAACCTGATCGGTCTCGTCGGCATCGCTGTATTGCTCGGAATCGCGTACGCGCTTTCCACAAACCGTAAAGCAATCAATCTTCGCGTGGTCGGCGCAGCGTTCGCGCTGCAGGTGTTCATCGCAGTGATGGTGCTGTACACGGACGGTGGCAGTGTCGTTCTGCAAAGTTTGGCCAACGGCGTCAATGCGGTGATCGGTTTTTCCCGGGAAGGCATCAACATGATTTTTGGCAGTCTCGCCAGCCAGGAATTGCTGCAGTTACCTGAGGACGTCCATACCTTTAAAAGTGACGGGAGGTGGCTTGGGGAGGGCGAGGGAGAGTACGTCGTCGTTTTCGCGGTTCACGTATTGCCAGTCATCATCTTTTTCTCCGCGCTGATGTCGGTCATGTATCACCTGCGCATAATGCAGTGGGTGGTGAAGATATTCGGCACGGCCTTACACAAGATTATCGGCACCGGACCCATCGAATCGATGAATGCGGCGGCGAACGTATTCGTTGGCCAGACAGAAGCGCCGCTGGTCGTGCGGCCCAATCTCAGAG
>Ga0255056_10000043_pt1 | contig 28410 bp, 33 predicted proteins | sample Cases_109_1_MG_FD_183639 | JGI IMG/M metagenome (GOLD analysis project Ga0255056, IMG submission 183639) | Seawater microbial communities from Amundsen Gulf, Northwest Territories, Canada - Cases_109_1 | ecosystem: Environmental > Aquatic > Marine > Gulf | place: Canada: Northwest Territories... | reverse complement strand
CGTCATCATCGTGGCCTCGGTGTCGTGCATCTACGGTATCGGTTCGGTGGAAACCTACACCGCGATGACGTTCGCGATGAAGCGCGGCGAGCGCATCGACCAGCGCCAGCTGATCGCCGACCTCGTCGCACTTCAATACAAGCGCACCTCGGCGGATTTCACCCGCGGCACCTTCCGCGTGCGCGGCGACACCATCGATATCTTTCCGGCGCACTATGAGGACCGCTCGTGGCGCGTGAACATGTTCGGCGACACCATCGAAAGCATCGAGGAGTTCGATCCGCTCACCGGCCACAAGCAGGACGAACTCGAGTTCATCAAGATCTACGCCAACTCGCACTATGTGACGCCGCGCCCGACGTTGATCCAGGCCATCAAAGGCATCAAGAGCGAGTTGAAGTGGCGGCTCGACGAACTGAACGCGCAGGGCCGCCTGCTCGAAGCGCAGCGCCTCGAACAGCGCACCACCTTCGATCTCGAAATGATGGAAGCGACCGGCAGCTGCGCCGGCATCGAGAACTATTCGCGCTATCTCACCGGCCGCAAGCCGGGCGAGCCGCCGCCGACACTGTTCGAATATGTGCCCGACAATGCGCTGGTGTTCGCGGATGAAAGCCACGTGAGCGTGCCGCAGATCGGGGCGATGTTCAAAGGCGACTTCCGCCGCAAGGCGACGCTGGCGGAATACGGCTTCCGCCTGCCGTCCTGCATGGACAACCGGCCGCTGCGCTTTGAAGAGTGGGACATGATGCGCCCGCAATCGGTCGCGGTGTCGGCGACGCCGGGCGGCTGGGAATTGAACGAGAGCGGCGGCGTGTTTGTCGAGCAGGTCATCCGCCCGACCGGACTGATCGATCCGCCGGTCAACATTCGCCCGGCCCGCACCCAGGTCGACGATCTCGTCGGCGAGGTTCGCGGCACCGCGCAGGCGGGCTATCGTTCGCTGATTACCGTTCTGACCAAGCGCATGGCGGAAGACCTCACCGAATACCTGCATGAGCAGGGCATCCGCGTGCGCTACATGCACTCCGACATCGACACCATCGAGCGCATCGAGATCATCCGCGATCTTCGCTTGGGCGCGTTCGATGCGCTGGTTGGCATCAACCTTTTGCGTGAAGGTCTCGACATTCCGGAATGCGCGCTGGTCGCGATTCTCGATGCCGACAAGGAAGGTTTTCTGCGCAGCGAAACCTCGCTCATTCAAACGATCGGACGCGCCGCGCGTAACGTCGACGGCAAGGTCATTCTCTATGCGGACCAGATCACCGGCTCGATGGAACGCGCCATCGCCGAGACCGACCGCCGCCGCGAGAAGCAGGTCGAATACAACACCGCCAACGGCATCACACCGGAAAGCATCAAGCGCGATATCGGCGATATTCTCGGCAGCGTCTATGAGCGCGACCATGTGCTGGTGGAAATCGGCGACGGCGGCATGGCTGACGACGCGGTGGCCATCGGGCATAACTTCGAGGCGGTGCTGAGCGATCTTGAAACCCGGATGCGCGAAGCCGCCGCCGACCTCAATTTCGAGGAAGCCGCCCGGCTGCGCGACGAAGTGAAGCGCCTGCGCGCCACAGAACTCGCCGTGGTGGACGATCCCACCATCAAGCAGCGCAGCGTGGCGGCAAAGGCCGGTGCCTATGCCGGCAAGAAAAAATATGGCGACGCCGCGAATCTGCCCGCGCAACTGGACAAGGCCGCAGCACGCAACAAGTCCCGCGCGCGCAAGCCGACGCTCGACGAAATGGGACCGGGGATGGAAAGCAAGATCTTCCAGCCGACCAACTCGCGCCAGTCCGGCCCGGAGTTCTCAGGCCGCTCCACCGGCGGCGCGCCGGGCAAGCGCGGCGGATGGAAGAAGCGGTGAGGGATAAGCTTCCTACAGAGGGCGGTTCATTGAGCCGTTTAATCATTGAAGTTACCCACTGAGTTCACAAGAACCAGCGCAGAGAATTCTTGGAAAGAATTTATCGAATGGATTGGCTTTTCGACGCTTCGTGAGTCGCTGAATAGAAAGCATAAATCTCTAGAAGATTGGGCTGCATTTAAAGACATGGCTCCCCGACTCTTCTCTATCGAATACGGCTTACAGTCGGTTTTGAGAAAATGGAGGTCGACCCGAAAACTTTGGTACCCCAAAGAAAAGCCGGTATATGACGCCTACGCATTTGTCAGTTCGTGCATAGAGATAAAAAAGCACCTCACTCACGAACAAGCACGGGTATTTCGCCGCAGGATCATCTCGGAGATCCTCCCCAATGGTCGACTGTGCCATCTAGATCACGAATTTCGAACAGCTCAGAGTTTGACCGAGTTTGGATGGAACATCACACACTTCGGCTTCTGTGGTGATCCCGGTCCAGACTTCGTTGCTAAACGCGGAGAGATTGAGGTGGAGATCGAAAGCAAATGCCTCTCACCGGAGATCGGGCTAGGTGTATCTTACGACTTCGCGGCCCGCTTAATGGCACGTTTAAATCGAGAATTGCAGTCTCGTCACACTAACAGTTTTACTACGATCCGGATAAAAATTAATGGATCGTCACAGCCAGGTGGAGGAATTGACGGAGTCAAAAGCCAAATATTGGAAACCTATAAAGCCGGTCATCATTTCTCTTCAGAGACACTCTCAATTGAGATCGAAACGACCCCACTCGAAGAGTTTTTTGCTCGTTTTCCGAATTTTCAAAGCGAGGATTGGTTGCAGCGCACCTTTAGCGAAATTCGCACTCAGAAAGGCGATTTTGGATACTTTATCCGACGAAGCGAAGAGTTGATATTCTGCAATCTCGTGTCCATGAGAACTAACCAGCAAGCGAAAAAGATTATGAAGCTCGTTAGCACCACGTGCGAGCGCCAATTCAGCAAGCGGCGCCCCGCTTTACTTTGGCTTCACTTACAGGGCTTGGCCCCCGGCCAAATCGACAGCAACCCCGAATGGGCGTCAGCGTTCTTTCAAATGCTTGCGCGTCACGCTTTCACGAACAACCGTCGAGATCATCTTGCTTCGCTTGTATTTACAAGCGATGCTGACCTAGACCATCAATCTGTATTGTATCGCGGAAGGGATCGAAGACGCGCGAGTGCTGCTGGCCACCTTAAGGGCTACGACAATAAACGCTGCCGCTTCGGGACAGTCCAGGTTTTGTCGCCAACGCTTTCATGAAACGATATAAGCTCCTAAGAAGCCTCGCTAGTGCGACAATTTCTGGTACTTCGTCATCCCGCCTATTTGCAATCCCCCCTCAGCCCCTGCTAGGTCATCATCCAGGTTTTCTGCATGTGACTTGGGGGACTAAATGGCCGACGCCGATCTCGATGCGCTCATCCGGCAGCTTGCAAAGCAACAGAACAAGGCCCTGACGGCTGCCGTGAAGAAACGGCGGGACCGCGCCATAGCGCTCGCCGCCAAGGCGAAGGATGCCGGGAGCAAGCAGCGCCAGCGGCAGCTCGCGAAAGACATTCTTGAGATCGGCACGGCGACCGTGAAGCGGCTGCAGATGTCCGCCGACAACGCCGCCTACAGCTACGCCCGGTCGGTTCGGCAGGCAACTGACGCCGCTGCCGCCCAGAAGACGGTCGCATCCGCCAAGCCGGAGAAAAAGTCTGCGAAGAAATCCACCAAGAAGGCGACTAAGGTGGCTAAAAAAGCCAAGGGCTAGTCGCTGATGGAGCCCGGGCGGACATCACAAATTACGCCGCCGACGTTCCGTCGCCACGTTAGTAATCTGCGTCTTCCGTTCGCGCCGCGTCATCGCGGGCTCTCCGAGAAACCTCGGTGCGCCGGACTGGACGTATTGAAGTGATCATGCTGTCGCTGCGTAAGGACAGCAGTCCTTCGTCCCGTCGGGAGCGAAAATATACTAGCACCGGAAGCAATTCTGTCTATCCCCGAACATCGATGTCGTCCCGAATAGGCCGGACGACCTTGCTCCTGTGAACTCGCTCATCTAGACAACAAGATGTTGTAGCGAGGCAGGAATGTTTCTTCTGCCGCGTTGAAGATATAGATGCACCACGTCCGGCAGTGCACGAACGCGATCGATGAATGTGACCTCCGCCCCCATCACCTATGACGACTTCGCCAAGGTTGACCTTCGCGTCGGACGCGTTCTCGAGGTGCAGCCGTTTCCGAAGGCCCGCAACCCGTCGTGGAAAGTGCGCGTCGATCTCGGCGGCCTCGGCGAGAAATGGTCGAGCGCACAGATCACCAACTACACGGCAGAACAGCTCGTCGGCTCGGTGGTGGTCTGCGTCTGCAATTTTCCGCCGCGCAACATCGCAGGCTTCATGTCCGAGGTGCTGATTCTTGGCGCGCCGGACGCCGATGGAAAAGTCATCCTGCTGTCGCCGCGCAAGGATGACGCCGACCGCGATATCGTCGCGCCCGGCGCGAAAGTCTACTGACGCGCCGGCTCTCTCCGCAACGCCACTGATTTGAAATCGGCCTACTGCGCCAGAACGCGCGCGAGTTCGATCAGATTGGTCGAGATCGGCTTGGTGCGTCCCGCGATCTCGGCCAGCGGCGTGCGGGTAATCTCCCCGCGCTGCTCGCCGACCAGAACTCCCGAGACACCCTCCGCCAGTGAGGTGAGCGCGGCGACGCCCAGCCGTGTCGCAAGCAACCGGTCGAACGCCGTCGGCGGCGCGCCGCGCACCACGTGGCCCAGCACTGTGGCGCGCAGTTCGAACCCGACCATGTCCCGGTCCTTCTCGAAGTGAGCCAGAATACGCGCGGCGTTCTCCGTGACGCCCTCGGCGATCACCACGATCGCATGGGTCTTGCCGCGGTCGTAGGCCGCGCGCAGCCGCTCGGCAATTTCAAAGGCCGACACTTCAAACTCAGGCGTTGAAATGACCTCGGCGCCTCCGGCAAGACCGGCCATCATGGCGAGATAGCCGCAATTGCGTCCCATGGTCTCGACCAGAAACGCCCGCGTGTGCGACGAGCCGGTGGTGCGCAGGTTGTCGATGGCCTCCAGCGTCACGTTGATGGCGGTATCGCAGCCGATGGTGACGTCGGTGCCGTAAAGATCGTTGTCGATGGTCGAGGCGATTCCAACGACGGGAAAGCCGAGGCTATGCAGCGCGGCGGAGCCGGTCTGCGAGCCGTTGCCGCCGATCACCACCAGAGCGTCGATGCCGCGCGTCGCCAGATTGCGCAGCGCCTTCGAGCGCCCGCTTTCCTCGCGGAATTCCTGCGAGCGCGCACTGCCGAGAAACGTCCCGCCGATCTGGATAATGCCGCCGACGTCACGCGCATTGAGCCTCGTCATGCGATCGTCGATCAGGCCCTGCCAGCCTTCGCGCACGCCAAATACCGCGATATCGCGGTTGAGTGCGCTGCGCGTGACCGCACGGATGGCGGCGTTCATTCCGGGGGCATCGCCGCCGCTGGTCAGGATCGCAATGGCTTTCATGCTGGTGTCCCGTATCCGACGTTCGCTTCACTCTGCGGCGTCTCCCGGGCGAACGTCGGATACGAAAGGACACTCGCCAATTATGACTCTGGTGATCCTTTGGTTCTGACATTCGTAAAAGTGCCTGCGAAGAGGATGATACGAATGTCAGAACCGGATCACCAGAACTTTATGACGCCATCGGCGGGACGTCCATCCATGGGGCAATGGACGTGTAATCACGCGCCGCATTTCTTGCCCTCATCCGGACCTGCGGTTGCTGGTGTTCTGCTTCATGTTTGCGTGGTCGCCCTGCTCGTCGATGTTCTGTTTTTCATCGTCACGGTGGCCCTTGGTGTTGTCGGTTGTCACCTTCGGCGTGCCGCCGGGGCCCTTGGCGCTGCGGTTGTCTTCCGGGACAGGCGGGATGGTCCTGGTCATGCAGTCCTCCTGTATACGAGGAGACAATGCGCATAATGGACAGCCGTTCCTCGCGACCTTGCAACAAAATGTAGTAGGATGGCGTCACAAATTCAGGCGACACATCGCGGACCGAGCTATGACATACATAAAGGCCTTGTCCGGCGCCCTGCTGATCTCCGCTTTCGCACTGAGCGGCGCCGATGCAGCGAAGAAGGCCGCCAAACCGGCCGAGCCGATGGCGCAGGATACCTCGCTCAACAATCTCAAGGACGCGCCGAAGGCTCCGCCTCTCACCTGCGAAGGGCCGTTTGCGAAAGACACCACGCACGAGAGACTGGCCGCTGAATTCGGCGCGAAGAACGTGGTGTTCAAGGACGTCGATGTCTCAAGCAACGTGCTGACCAAGGCCACCGTGGTTTTCGACACCGATCCGACCCGGCGTCTGGTGGTCTTCTGGAAAGACGAGAAGACCCGAACCAAACCCTTGTCCATCGCTATCGACACACCTTCGACCTGGACCGGCCCCGGCGGCGTGCGCAACGGCCTGACGCTGAAGGATCTCGAGAAGCTCAACGGCGGAGGCTTCAGCATCACCGGTTTCGGCGGCATTGGTGGTGGCGAGGCCTCGAAGCTCGGCGGTCCGTTTGTCGATCTGCCCGGTGACTGCACTTTAAAAATCCGATTCGACCCCGGCATCGCTAATCCGTTACCGCCGCGCTTCGCATCGGTGACGGGCGACGTGCTGATCGCATCGACGAATCTTGTGTTACGCCGCGTGCGTCCACAAATCGTGCAATGGAGCATTAACTACCGTTGAAATTTGCATCCGAAATGGCGTGCGCCCACCGAGAACCGGCGCGGACAATCATCAACAAATTGGAGAGACTTCGTTAAACCTCGCATTGCATGCGGCTTGATCCTCAATCGGTTCCCAACTACGGAACCGGCCAGGCGGGGGAGACGACGCAATGAACAATCCACAGTCCGAAAAGTGTGTGCGGACGTTTATCGAATCCTATTATTCCGGTGACATCGCGCGCATGGAGCAGTGCTGCGACGACGCATTTTTTTCAATCACCTATGCCCCCGTTGAAATCTTTCCGCATCTCGGCATCCAGCAGAGCAAGGCGTGGATCGCGCAGGCAATCCAGATCCAGCAGGAGCGCTATTCCGACCGGCGCGTTACGATCGATTTTGTGATCGCGGATGACACCCAAGCCGCGACATTGGTGCAGGCGACCCTGACCAAGCGCAGTGACCAGCGCGTCATCACACTCAGTGTCGGAGAATTCTTCACCCTGCGTAACGGCCGCATCGTGGAGCACCGCTCGCTGTTCGATACCTTCGATCTGCTGCAGCAATTGCTCGGGAGCGATCTGACCGACGAATTCGCCGCCCGCCTGAAGAACGCGATGCGGCGATAGCCGCCGAACCTAACGCGCGGCCGATACGCCAAGCTCCCGCACCAGCCCGAACCACAGCGCGGTCAGTTCGCGCGCAGCGGGGTCCTTGCTCGGCTTCAGCCGGACCGCGGTGTGCACCAGCACGAGCTTCGAGACCGGATCGACGAAGATCGCCTGCCCGTTGGTGCCAAGCATCGCGAACATGCGGCGCTTCGCCGGCATGATCCAGGTCTGGTAGCCGTATCCATAGAACGGCGTCGCCACGCGCGGCGAACGGAATGATCCCTCGGGAGCGGTGGTCGCCTCGATCACCCATGATTCCGGAATGATTCAGCCGCCGTCCCGGGCGAGCAGAAGGCCAAAACGCGCATAGTCCCGCAGCCGCGCAGCGAGACAGCAATAGGCCTGCTCCTGATTGTGGCCATCGACAGTCCAGCTTGCTTCATCCTCCGCGCCCATCGGCTTCCAGATCTTCTCGGACAGATAGTCCGACAGGCGCTTGCCGGTCGCGGCCATCAGCACAAGCCCGAGGGTTTCGGTCTGCGATCCGGCATAGGCGAATTTCGTTTCCGCCGGCGCAAACCGGGTGCTGTAGCGGCGAAGCAGATTGGCGGCGCTCGGCAAATCTGAGCGGCGCAGATCGCGGCTGAAGGCAAAAGCATCGTCCTTGCCATCATAGACTTCGGAAAACTCAATGCCTGCGCTCATGGTCAGCAGCGCGCAGCGATGTCTGGCCGTAGGCGCTGCCCTTCATCTCCGGCACATAATCCTGCGCCAGATCTCCGATCGAGCGGATCTTGCCCTCCTTGATGGCGATGCCGACCAGCATCGCAACCATGGTTTTCACCATCGAGTTGGAGAGCAGACGGTCGGTGTCGCGGCGTCCGTACTGATAACGCTCGAACAGAATGGTCGAATCCCTCGCGATCAGCAGTCCCGTCGCGGGATGCCGCGCCAGATACTGGTCGATGGTGCGGCGCGCGCCATCGAAATCATAGTGCCAGCCGGCGCGGCCGCAATCGCGCGCCAGCGGGGATGGCTCAGCGGGAGGAAGCACCGCATGTGCGGGCAGCAGCCTGTCGAAATTGCTGAACGTCGCGACCATGTAATCCTGACGCGTCCGGTCGGCGATGGTGCCGAGCGGGTAATTCCGGCCGGCGCCGTAAGCCTCGGCATCCGGTCCCGAATTGGAAAACGACGGCGCGCATGTCGGCATCGCAGGCGCCTCCTCCGCCCTCGCCGTGCCGCCGCCAAACAGCAGGGCGCAAAGACATGCTGCCGCGCGCAACCGGTTCAGGGCGGACAAAAATGTCATCGGAGATTCCCGGTGTCCTCAATCCGAAGTTCGTTTCATTCAATTCCCCCCGAGGATGGCGCGGGACAGTATCGCGTTCAAGCCAGGCCGGGCGATGAACCAGCCTGCGCTGCCGCCCGACAAACCTGTGTCCGGGAACATAACCCCGGATCACGGGGGATAGAATGAAAGCAGTCGTTCTCGCGGCTCTTGGGACCGTCGTCGGTCTCATTCTTGGAGTGGCGCTGGGCATCCTGGCGGGAATCGCCTGGGTCAGCATTTTCAACACCACTGATTTCGAAGGTTACAGCGCGATGCTGGTGTTCTTCACCTTCGCGCCCGCCGGCGCCGTTCTCGGCGGGCTCATCGGCGCGATATGGGCCGCTTACGCCGCCTCACGCGCGCGCATCCGCGTGGAAAGCGACGCCTGACGCCCATTCAGCGCCGCCGGGCTGCCGCCGTTTGCGCCACCACACGTTCTGATTGAATGTTGAGCGCCAAACCCGCGTTTCGCACAATTGTGCATTGCAATATCGTGCATTGCCATCCGGGTTAAATTTGATACTTCCACTGTCATCAATTTGGAATTCCAGCATCCAGGCCCGGCGTCATCGGCGACGCCACATGGGCAGTTTGCTGCGTGGCTAAGTGACATTTCAGGACCTCAAAATGACAGAGCAGAGCCTCTGGCGTTTCTCGCGCGCGTTTCATCGTGCACTGAACGAGCGCCAGACCGATCACCTTGAATCGATCCTCGACGATAACGTCGACTGGGCGATTTACGGTCCGATCGACATGTTCGCCTTTCTGGGCCCCCGCCACGGCAAGCGCGCCGTGATCGACGTCGTTCGCGAAATCTCCGGGATCGTCAGTCTCCACCGTTTCGACCGGGAATCGATCATGATCGGCGAGGATTCCACGGCGTCGCTGATGCGGTACTCGCTGACGTCGACAACCTCGGGCACGCCGATCAGTGTCCGGATCGCGATCTTCGCGAAGTTCAAGGCCGGCCGCCTGATCAGCCTTCGCGCTATCATCGACACGTTCGATCTGGTCGAGCAGGCGCTGGGCCGTCAGATTCACCTCCCCAAGATCGCGTAAGGCAAGCCCCGGATTCCTTCGGCAACACGAGCGGCCCCGATGCGGGGCCGCTTGTGTATGCAGCGTCTCACAAGGTTCATGCGCCTGAACCCGCCGAGACACAATTGCGACAAACACAATTGAGACAACATCGCTGCGACCAGCGACGATGGCGTCGAAAGACGATATTAACCTGCTTGATAACTTGATGGCTCCTGATCAGCCATAACGACCCGCGAATGCCGGACGCAATGCAATGACGCCGCGAATGCCGCACCTCACGCCATCACGAAGCTGGATCACAATCGCGCTGGCCGCGGCGTGCAGCTTGTCTGTCGCCACCGCCGATGTCGCGCTGGCAGAGGATGGCGCGGGACCGGAAGCGGTTGAAGTCACCGAAACCGCAACGCCGGAATTCATCGAGCCTGCGGACATCGACTGGAGCATCCTCAACACCGATCCCTCATCGGTTTATGAATCGCCCTCCGCGATCGACCGCAAGGTCCGCGCCGCAATCGATGACCCGTGGTCATGGAGCCGCAACGACAGGCCGGACGGATCGTCCGCCGTCACCATCAAGCAGCCCATCACGCCGTTCTGGGATACCCGCGTCGGCGCCGACCTGAACGTCGCAACGCAGACGCCGACGACCTCGTCGGAGGTTCTGGCGCAGAAGATCGCTCACGACAATCAGCTCACGCAATCGTCGGGCAGCGCATGGGCGGCGATGACCGCGCCCGGCCTCGGCTCGATCTGGGACAAGACCGCCATCGAGGCGCGTACCGATCCCGCGCAGGACCAGAGCAAGCTCGCAACCTCGCTGACCAAATCCTTGCCGTTCGGCGGCGATCAATACTCGCTCACGCTTCAGAACGGTTACAACGTCACGCAGCAAACGCTGGTGCCGGTGTTCGGCCTCGGCGCGTCGTCGCGGATTTACGAAGTCGATCAGTCGGCCAGACTGGGTTTCGTTGAAACCGGCACCAGTTTCATCGCGGGCCAGACCCATTCGAGCGCCGACGATAAATGGCTGCGCCGAATCGGCGCGGAACAGAAACTGTTCGGCGGCGTCACCGTCACCGGATCGATCAGCGAGACGCCGGACGGAAGCGCCAACCGCAGCCTGACCGCGGGCTTCAAGACCCGCTGGTAAGTTCCGCTTAACCGAATGGCTACCATCCCGCGGTTTCTCGTTTTGTCCACGGTATGAATAGGCCTTCGCCGCATCCCCGCCGCGTTTCGGTCACGATCGGCTGGACTGATGTACCTCTATTCGTCGTGCGGGGGACATCCGCGCTCGCTCAACTCGCGAAACAAGGAACAGCCGATGAACGCTCTTCAGGCAGAAAAGTCCGAAATCACTGATGAGGACAAGAACCTCGCCGCCGTCACCGAAGTCGAAGCCGGGATTCGAGATTTCGTCCGCAAGGACGTCGCCTATCTCCGCCGCAACCCGGCATCACCGGCCACCGACGCACCGGCAGATACATCCGCCGAAGCGGCGGTCTCAAGCGTCAACACGCTGATCCACCGCGTCGCGGGCGCATCGCTCGGCGAAATCGAAAATCTGATCGCGGAGCTCGAAGGACTGCGCACGCTGATGCACAACGAAGGCCAGCGCATCCAGCGCGAACTCGCCGGCTACGCCCAGCTCGGCCAGACCGCGATGAAATCGACACGCATGATCGCCGACAATCTGGCGCAGTGGAAGCGAACCGCTCCCGAACCGCGCCAGGACTAACCAAGGACTGAACTCTATTTGTCGGGCATGATCTTTCAGGATGACGCCTAGGCAAATTCTCCCTGAGACTTGTCGCCGCCCCTCCATGACACGAGCGGGCGGCGCTTTTTCCTTGTCGCATGCCTGAGACGTCTAGGCGGCGGGCCGCCTCGGCGCGAACACCGAGCCCATGAACGAGAACGCCAGTTCGCCGCGCTGGTTGACGCCGGTGTTGTAGAAGCCGACGAAACCAAATTGCGGACGCGACTCCAGCGGACGCATCGAGGTGACCTCCGACGCATAGGTCAGCGTATCGCCGGCCAGCACCGGCTTAATCCATTTCAGTTCGCGAAAGCCCGGCGAGGGACCTGTCGCGACCGGCTTTTCGCCGCGCGCGATCAACTCCGCCGCCTCGCGCTGGAAGCTCGCGACCGTCAGCTTCATATAGACCGCGGCGACGTGCCATCCCGATGCGGCGAGACCGCCGAACACAGACTTGCGGCCCGCCTCCTCGTCGAGATGAAAGGGCTGCGGATCGAACTTCGTGGCGAAGGCCTTGATGTTCTCCGGCGTAAACGTGAACGATCCCAGTTCGCGGCGATCGCCGATCTTGATGTCGTCGAAATACGGCATTGCGGAACCTTACGTCGCTTCCACGGCATGTCGCCGCAGGACCATAATCTTAATCGTACTGAACATGAGAACCTGCCCGGATGCGTTTCGCATCTCCTGCTTGAGATGGACAAATCCGATGTCCGGCATGCTCTTCGATTCACGCGTGTCGAGGACCTCGACATCAAGCATGAGATCGTCTCCCGGCCGCAGCGGCGAGACCCACTTGACCTCCTCGACCCCCGGAGCGCCCATTGAAGCGATGCCGCTGATGAAACCGTCCCATGCCATGCGCATCCAGAGTGCGCACATATGCCAGCCGGAGCCCGACAGGCCTTTCAGAATCGTGCGGCTGGCGGCTTCCTCATCGAGATGCATGGGCTGTGGATCGAACTCGGTGGCAAATTCAATAATGTCCTCGCGGGAAACATGATGCGGGCCGAATGTACCAAGATGACCGGGCTTAAAGTCTTCGAATGTGAGTTTCATCATTTCAATCGCGTTGTGGATAGGCGCAGTTTGGCCGTTATTTGGAGACACCTCAAGTGAGGCGTTTCGCCGTCGCCTTCCGTCCTTTTCGGCGATATGCGACAACCCTCAGCATCCGGAGCGAGTCAGTCGGCCGCTGATTCGCTCAATCGCCTGACGGCTCCGGGCGCCCGTTCGCCTGCCGTCGCTCATCTCTGCGGTTTATCTGGAGACAAACCCATGTTTCAGTTTCAGGATCTTTTCCAGTGGGACAGGTTCATCACGCCCACCATCATCAAGGTATTCTACTGGCTGGTGATCGCGCTGATCATCCTGTTCGGCATCGCGGGTATATTCTCAGCGCTGACCCTGATGGCGATCAGCCCGTTCGGCGGGTTCATCCAGTTGCTGTCGGCACTGGCGGGCATCGTCGTCGGAATCATTTTCTCGCGCATCAGCGCCGAACTGATTCTGATCGTATTCCGGATCAACGAACATCTCGGCGCGATCCGCGATCAGGGCCGCGACCACGAGCGGCAGGTTTAGATCTCTTTCTGGTCATCCCGGCGAAAGCCGGGATCCATACTCCCTGAGAGACGATTGGGTTCGTGGAAGTTGATCCCTTCACAATCGCGGGACAGTGGTTATGGGTCCCGGCCTTCGCCGGGACGACTCGGAGAGTGTGTCCCGGTCGACTACGTATTAAACCGGAAATGCATCACGTCGCCGTCGGCGACAACGTATTCCTTGCCTTCCAGCCGCAGCTTGCCGGTGTCGCGCGCACCGGCCTCGCCGCCATTCGCGATGTAGTCGTCATAGGCGATGGTTTCGGCGCGGATGAAGCCCTTTTCGAAATCGGTATGGATCACGCCGGCCGCCGCGGGCGCCTTGGTGCCCTTGGTGATGGTCCAGGCGCGGGCTTCCTTGGGGCCGACCGTGAAGTAGGTGATGAGATGAAGCAGCTCATAACCGGCACGGATCAGGCGATCGAGGCCGGCTTCTTCCAGCCCGAGCGTATCGAGGAAATCGGCGCGCTCCTCGCGCGACAGCGTCGCGATCTCGGATTCGATCTTGGCTGAAATCGCCACCGCAACCGCGCCTTCTTTCTTGGCGTGTTCGAACACGGCTTGCGAGAATGCGTTGCCGGTGGCGGCAGCGCCTTCCTCGACGTTGCAGACGTACAGCACGGGCTTCGACGTCAACAGACCAAGCATGCGGAATGCACGCTCCTCCTCTGCCTTGCGTTCAAGAAAACGCGCCGGCTTGCCGTCGCGCAGCAGCTTCAGCGCGCGCTCGACCAGTTCGAGCTGCTCCTTGGCGTCCTTGTCGTTGCCCTTGGCCTTCTTGGAGAGATTGTCGACGCGCTTCTCGAGGCTGTCGAGGTCGGCCAGCATCAGTTCGGTTTCAATGGTTTCGATATCGGCCAGCGGCGCGATCTTGCCTTCGACATGGGTGATGTCGGAATCCTCAAAGCAGCGCACCACATGCGCCACCGCATCGACTTCGCGGATGGTGGCGAGAAACTGGTTGCCGAGGCCCTCGCCCTTGGACGCACCGCGCACGAGGCCTGCGATGTCCACGAACGTCAGTTGCGTCGGGATGATCTGCTGCGACTTCGCAATCTCCGACAACTTGTCGAGCCGCGGGTCCGGCACAGCAACCGCGCCGACATTCGGCTCGATGGTGCAGAACGGATAATTCGCTGCCTGCGCCGCCGCCGTTTCCGTCAGCGCGTTGAACAGAGTGGACTTGCCGACGTTGGGCAGTCCGACGATGCCGCATTTGAAACCCATGATTTTCTTTCGACTATGTCACGTCTGATCGATTGAATTCTGTCCGTCATACGCGGGCCCGACCCGCGTATCCATCTTCTTTGAAAAGATGGATGGCCGGGTCAAGGCCGGCCATGACAGCATTGTTGTTCGTCAAGCATCGGCGAGAAACCCAGTGCTACTTGCCGCCGCCGTTGTCTTCGTTGGAGCCAAAGCCCTTGGCCTGCATTGCCAAGTGCACCTTGTTCTGAAACGTCGAGTCCTTGCCGGCCGCGAGCAATTCCGCGTTCTCGGCGATGATGTCGCACAACGCCTCGACCCACGGCCGCTCGGCCTTGGCGAAATCGTTGAGCACGTGGGCATGCACCAGTTCCTTGACGCCGGGATGGCCGACGCCGAGACGAACGCGGCGATAATCGTTGCCGACATGCGCGGAGATCGAGCGCAGTCCGTTGTGTCCGGCGATGCCGCCGCCGGTCTTCACGCGCACCTTCGCAGGCGGCAGTTCGATTTCGTCGTGCAGCACCACGATGTCCGGCAGATCGATCTTGAAGAACTGCGCGGCTTCTCCGACGGAGCGGCCCGACTCGTTCATGAACGTCGCAGGCTTCAGAAGAACGACGCGCTCGCGCTCCAGCGTGCCTTCGGAGGTTTCGCCCTGAAAGCGACGGCGCCATGGTGCGAAACCATGACGCCGCGCGATCTCGTCGACAGCCATGAACCCGATATTGTGCCGGTTGCCCTGATACTTCGTGCCGGGGTTGCCCAGTCCGACGAACAGGCGCATGGCGCGGGTTCTCTTGCTTTACGTCCTGGCCGCTATTTCTTCTTGTCGGCAGGTGCCTTGGCAGCCGCAGCCGCAGCCGCAGGCGCCTTGGCAGCACCGGCCGCAGGAGCCGCAGCACCGGCCACAGGAGCAGCACCGGCCGCGGGAGCTGCGCCACCGGCAGCAGCCGCAGCAGCAGCCTTCAGTTCTTCGTTGTAGCCCGATGGCGGAACGATGGTGACCAGCGTTGCGTCGTCACGCGTCAGGAGCTTGACGTTCGCAGGCAGCTTGATGTCGGTGATGTGCAGCGAGTTCGAAATGTCGAGCTTGCCGACGTCGGCTTCGAGGTACTGCGGAATGTTGTCCGCCGGCACTTCGAGTTCGATGGTGTGGGTCACGATGTTGACCGTGCCGCCGCGCTTCACGCCCGGCGCGGTTTCGGCGTTCAGAACGTGCAGCGGAACGCTGACGCGGATCTTGGCGCCTTCGCCGAGGCGGAGGAAATCCACATGCAGCGGGAAGTCGCGCACCGGATCGAGGCTGAAGTCGCGCGGAATCACGCGGTGCTTCTTGCCGTCGAGTTCGATGTCGTGGACCGTGGTGAGAAAACGTCCCGCATTGATGCGCAGACGCAGTTCCGCGTCGTCGAGCGAGATGGTGAGCGGGGGCTGGTTGTTGCCATAGATCACTGCCGGGATACGGCCAGCGCGACGTTCAGCCCGAGCGGCCCCCTTGCCGGCCTTCGGACGAGCGGTCGCCTTCAATTCCTTGACGGTCGCCATTGTTCAGTTCCTTGAGTCTTGAAAAGTGAAGGGCCGCTAAGCGGCCCGGTTTCACGCCGCGACAAGCCTCCAGGGGTGCGGGGGCCGCGAACGTGGCGGGTTCTTAGCCCCAAACCGCCAGAAAGACAAGGAAATCAGGGGATTTTATCGGTAATTTCGGCGGCAAAAGTGCACGCCGAAGGGGCAACTGGGGACCAGATAGCGCCTATTCAGCGGCCTGGGCGGGCTTAACGGCCAATCGATCGGGTTTGTTTGCCGGGTTGGAACCCGATACCGACGGCAATCCCGCCAGCCAGTCTTCCGAGTCTGCCAAGGCGCGAAGCGCCTCGCATTTCCGCAACAGGCTCGCCCGCTCCTTCGCGTCGGTTGTCGAGGCGGCCATCTCTTCGCAACGGGCGGCCCATTCGCGAAGCTCGACGGAATTGGTGTTGATCATCGGAACATCCTTACGGGAAAGGTGAGTTGCTCCCCCCTAGCCCAAAGATACCTATCCGCGCCCCAATACAAGTCATAACTATTTGATATTAAAGAGCTTTATACTCAATCGGCGACTCATCATAGAAATTGGGAACTTCCTCAGAATGAGTGAGTTGAGTAATTTACTCACGCTGCAACATGACGTCCGGTTGCGCTCCGGACGATCACACAGGAGGGAAAAATGAACGATTTGCGCGGGGAGCGCCTGCAGATCATGCTTTCACCCGAGGAACTGTCGGCGATCGACGATTTCCGCTTCAAGCACCGGATGCCGACGCGCGCTGCGGCTGTGCGGGAACTCCTCAAGTTCGGTCTTGCGTCTGCCAGCATCGAGACGGGCGACGGTACCAAATCCAGCGACTACGGCGTTCTGCGCCGCGGGCCAACAACTGGCCGCGAAGGCGACAGCAGCGAGGGCGCGGAATAGCTTTCAGATGGTTCGGTGCGCGGCAATTGGCGGCGCTCGCCGAACCATAGTCGCCAGCGTCCTGCAAGCCGCGAGAAGCGGCTTCTCGATCAGATAATACGCACCCACCCCGGCCGCGATGCTCGCGGCGCATCCGGCAAAAATGAAAATGACGGACATCAAAGGCTGCGTCCCCAACAACATGACCGCGCTCTTCACCGCAGAGAGCACGATACCATGGGTGAGATAGATCGAATACGACGCATCGCCGAGCAGCATCGGCAACCGCCATTCCTTCAGCTTCGATTCAAGAGCAAGCGCGGCGGTCACAATCAGGAACGACGGCAGTCCCCAATGGAAGAAGCGCGCGGCCGTGATGTTCGCCGCTGACAACCCGCTGGATGTCAGCAACAGACCGCATCCGATGACAAGCAGGAACACCGCGACACCCGGACGGGGCAGCGCCCTGCGCTCATACATAACCCCGAGCAGACACCCGGCCATGAATTCGATCAGCAGCGGACTGGTATAGGTCAGCGCCACCGGCCCAGAAGGTGAGACAAACAGCGGCGATGCCACCAGCGCTGCAAGGATCGTGCAGACGAACAATGCGCGATGACGCCGCGCAATCAGCAGCCCGCAGGCGAACACGGCGTAAAAGAACATCTCGAAATTCAGCGTCCATCCGGCAATCAGCAGCGGCTGGATCTCTCCGGTGCGCGGCGAGACAAACGGGATGAACAGCAGCGACCGCACCAGATTCCACAGCGACGGCAGCGTCGCCGGGTCGCGGAAAATCAGCCAGCCGCCATAGAGCAGCAGCGTCATCGCCCAATACAGCGGAACGATGCGGATGATCCGGTTCACGGCGAACGATGCCGGCGTGATCCGCTCCGACGCGGTCGTGATCCACATGATGAAACCGCTGATCACGAAGAAGATATCGACGCCGGCCGCGCCGAACGACAATCCGGTAAAATTGAAATATTCCTGCGCCATGCCGTCGGCATGGAAAAACACCACCATCAGGGCAGCGGCGGCGCGCAGGTATTGAATCGACAGGATCTTCGGCATGCCTTTGTGCACTTTACTCTATCGTTACCATCGCGACGGGACGCCGGATTTGATCCAACTTTCATAAAGGTAAGACGAGCGAAAGCCACGGTGATCGGCATAGCCATTTACTGTTAAGGATAACTGTTAAGGGTCGAGAACCGGTTTTTCGCTACACCTGTGGAGTACATAACCACCGAACGCCCCGCAGAGGACGGACATGGCAGCTTTGGCAAAACTTCCGGCTTTGGTAGACGTGCCGCAATCCACCCGGCGCCTGCTGCTCGCATCGGATTGCGAAGACCAGAGCGAAGAGCTTGCGCGCATTTTGAGAAATGCGGGCAGCGTGGAGTCGATTTCGATTTTCGATCTGCCCGACCGACCGGCGAGCGATTTCGCCGGCGTCGTCATCGACATTGATCTCACCTCGGCCACAGCGGTGCAGCGTGTCCGCAGCAAGCTGACCGGCAACGCCTATCTGCCGCTGCCCCGGCTGTTCGTACTGGCCGACGCTCTCCATCACGGATCAGCGCAGGCCTGGGCGCTCGGCGCGACCGACACGATCCAGCGGCCGTTCCATCCGGAGAGCATCCTGCACCGGATCCGCCAGGTGTTTCCGGAAACACCTGAAGACGAAGACGCCATCGATGCACGAATCCTGAGCAACGGCGTCACCGCCGCGCTTGTCGTGATGTCGAAGATTTTCCGCCGGCTCCCTGCCGGAATTCCGATCTCGCTCGACGACGTGATGCAGGCGGAGACGCAGATCCTGCGCGCGCTGAAGCGCTGCTCGCTACGGCAATGGCTGATCGCCGTCAACAAGCATCACAACAGGAGCTATCGCCACACCCTCCACGTCACCGGCTACGCCGTCGCCTTCGCGCACCATCTCGGCATGCGCGAAGACGACCAGCGCCGCCTGACACGCGCCGCCTTGCTTCACGATGTCGGCAAGGCGTTTGTGCCACTGCCGATCCTCGACAAGCGCGGCGAACTGACCGACGACGAAAGCGCCATCCTCGCCCAGCACACCCGGCTCGGATACAATGCGCTGAAAGAGCAGCGCGGATTTCCAGGCGAGGTCCTCGACGTCGTGCTGCATCATCACGAGATGCTCGACGGCACCGGCTATCCCGACGGTCTTCAGGGACAGCAGGTCAGCGACATCGTCCGCATCATGACGCTGGTGGACACCTACGCCAGCCTGCTCGAACCCGACGCCACCACATCGGCGATGACGCCGGAACAGGCCTTCGGCATCATGGAATTGATGGGCGACAGGCTCGACGGCGCGCTGCGTCAGGCGTTTCGCCCGGTCGCGCTCGGGACGTGAGCAACAGCGAATAGCCCTTCAGGCCGTCCCGGCGAAGGCCCGGCCCCATAACCACCGGTCCCATCTGCTGAAAGGCAGCTGGTAGACTTTTAACTGCACCAGCAGGGCGTATGGGTCCCGGCCGTCGCCGGGACGACGCAGAGTCCGGTTCTTCCTGAAGATGTTGATTTCGCCCGCGGGACGCGATTGGATGCATGTGCAACCAATTCAAGGCGCGCCGGCACGCATCGGCTGCGCAGGGAGAACGTCCATGCCGATCGATACGCTGCTGACCCGCCGTTCGTTCATCACGACCACCGCTGCGCTCGGCGCGGGTTTGACGGCACCCGGCCTGGCCGCGACCGCCTGGGCGCAGGCGGCCTATCCGGCGCGACCGGTTCATCTCATCGTCCCCTACGCCGCCGGCGGCGGCACGGATTTCTTCGCGCGGCTGGTGGCGACCTCGATGAGCGCAACGCTCGGACAGCAGATCGTGGTGGAGAACCGCCCCGGCGCCGGAACGCAGATCGGCGCTGAAGCCGCCGCCAAGGCCGAGCCTGACGGCTATACTTTCCTGCTCGGCGACACCTCGACCTATGCCTCCAACAGAAGCCTCTATCAAAAGCTGGCTTACGATCCGCAGAAGGACTTCGCGCCGATCTCGCTGACCGGCCGCTTCGCCATCGTGCTGCTGGTGAACACCGACAAGCTCAATGTCAGCTCAGTGCAGGCGCTGATCGACGCGGCGAAGAAAGCGCCCGGCTCCATCGACTATGCGAGCGCCGGCGTCGGTTCGCCGTTTCATCTGGCGGCGGAACTGTTCGCACAATCGGCGGGCATCAAGCTCAACCACGTCCCCTACAAGGGCGCAGGACCGGCGCTGCAGGACCTCGCCGGCGGGCAGATCGGAATGATGTTCGTCGATTTCGCCACCGCGCGGTCGCAACTCAGCCTGAAATCGATCAAGGCCATTGGCGTGTGCTCGCCCGGTGAATTCTACGGCCTGCCCGGCGTGCCGGCTGTCGCCGCCACAGTGCCGGGTTTCGAGGCATGGGCCTGGCAGGGATTTTCCGCGCCGGTAAAAGTCTCGCCCGACATCATCGCGAAGCTGCGCGAGGCGTATCTCAAGGCCGTCAACGATCCTGCGAACAAGCAGAAGCTGATCGACGCCGGCATCGATCCGCTACAAAGCACGCCGCAGGAGATGGCTGCCTATGTCGCGTCGGAAACAGCGAAATGGGAGAAGGTCATCAAGACCGCGGGCATCAAGCTGGACTGATCCGTCAGCGGCAAATCCGCAATCGCGATGCGTCATCCGATACACGCGAGTTCAAGTCTCTTTTGTGATTGAAACATCCCGAAGCTCAGCCAACCCGCGAACAAACATCTCGACAGCGAAGACATAGCTCTTTTGATATTCCATGGGTCGGGCCACCGGGGCCGACATTTCGTTGAGCACAAATCCGCGGACAAGGCTCCTCAGGATTCGGATCGCATGCCTGGCCGCTTCGTTACTGATGCCGGCCTCGGAAAAAATACGAAGGACGGTCTGAGCCAATTGGCCCGCAGCTTTCTGGTACTCGGGGTTGTCGACATCCGGATCGCGAAATGAAGCGATTGCCAATCCGGGACTGCCGAGTGCAAAGCTGCGCATCGCATGGGCCATCCCCCGGACCGCATCCAGATGCGTCTTGCCTTCAACAGCCTTTTCAATCTGCCGCTGAAGTCCCTGATAGCCTGCGATGGCCAGGGCCTGCTTCATCTGTGGAATCGTATCCACTTTTCCGAAGAACGCTTCCATTTCGGAAATCAGATCGGCGGCAATCTTCTTGTCCCACCGCGATGCAGGAGCCTTTATAACATGCTCAACTTCGGAGATGTTTGTGCGGTTAAACGGAGCCATGGCTCACCTCGCAACGTCAGCTCGCAGTACGCTACTCCAAAGCGACCGAAATAGTTCCGAAAACACATTGGTCAGCGTCTTTGACGCAAACGGAAAACCGATCTTTCGATTCAAATGATCGGCTTCACGCGGAAGCAGACTGTGTGCATCTGCAACTGCGCCGGCGGAAACCTGGTCATTCGGCAGCGGCATCACGCAATATGCGTAAACGTACTTACTGACGCGCCGCCCATTTCGAGACGGCATTGAGATGCAAGATCTGAGTTATCGCCGCCGTCACCGACAGAAAAATGAGAGAGTATGAAAGGCCGGCGACTTTTTCGCTTTCAACGAAACGCATCATTGCAAGCAGGCCGCCGCCGATAATCAGCGTAAACGGATGACGCCGCAATAACGAGAAGCGCCAGAATAAAAAGGATTAGCGCGAGCGTTTGCAACTCAGGCATTCGGCCGTCACGTCTCTGCGACAGGTCCGAGTTTCTTCTCGAGCGCGGCGATGCGCGTTTTCAGCGCCTCGTTCTCCTCGCGCGCCAGACGCGCCATATCCTTCACCGCCTCGAATTCCTCGCGCTTGACGAGGTCGAGGTCGCGCAGGATGCGCTCGGCCTGGCTGCGCACGACGGTTTCCACCTCGCGCTTCACGCCCGAGGCGGCGCCCGCGGCGTCATTCATCAGGCGCGCGATCTCGTCAAAAAAACGGCTGCTGGTCTGGGTCATCATCAAACTCCGAAGGGCCGATTACCGCGTCTGGTGGAGCGGATTTGACATTCGCTATCCAACTAACCACACGCCGGCGAAGCGAATGTCAAATCCAAAGCTCCACCAGAGACGTATATTTCCCAGTGGTCCTCCGTTTCCAACATTCGCAAAAGTGTCTGCTGAAACAGGGTGCGAATGTTGGAAACGGACCACTAGCGTGTCCAGACAATGGTGATGGCCTTGCCGGGGCGCAAGATGTAAGAAACACGTGAATTGTTAAACGCGCGTTCTTGTCGCAAACCGGGGCTAATTTTTGCCGAATAGACCCCAAGATTCGCGAACACCACCGGACATCGTCTGCTCATGTTTCTGACCATCGCGTTCCCCGTTTTCGATCCCATTGCCATCGCTATCGGGCCAATCGCAATCCGCTGGTACGCGCTGGCCTATATCGGCGGCATCGTGCTGGGCTGGCTCTATGCGCGCAAGATTATCCGCAGCGAGAGGCTGTGGGGCGGCAAGGCGCCGTTCACGGTGCTGGATTTCGACGACTTCATCCTGTGGGTGACGCTCGGCATCATCCTCGGCGGCCGCACCGGCTACGTGCTGTTCTACAATTTCGGTTTCTTCGCACAGCACCCCGCGGAAATCTTCAAGCTGTGGACCGGCGGTATGTCGTTCCACGGCGGGTTCTTGGGCTGCGTGATCGCGGTGCTGCTGTTCGGCTGGAAGCGCAAGATCTCCGTGCTGTCGCTCGGCGACGTCACCTGCGCGGTCGGCCCGATCGGCCTCTTGCTTGGGCGTATGGCGAATTTCATCAACAGCGAGTTGTGGGGCCGCACAGCGGACGCGAGCGTTCCCTGGCGAATGGTATTCCCGAACGGCGGGCCGCTGCCGCGTCACCCAAGCCAGCTTTATGAAGCGGGGCTTGAGGGCGTGGCGCTCTTTATTGTGCTGGCGCTGCTGATCCGCGGCGGTGCGTTGAAACGTCCAGGCCTGATCATCGGCGCGTTTGCCGCGCTCTACGGCGTGGCGCGCATCATCAGCGAATTGTTCCGCGAGCCCGACCCGCAACTGGGATTTCTCTGGGGCGGTTTGACGATGGGGATGATCCTGTCGGTCCCGATGATCATTGCCGGCCTTGCCTTCATCACGGCCGCATGGCGGCGGGGACCGCGAACGGCGGATGCAAACCCGGCCAAGGCGTAATAACGTAGGTCATACTGTAAGATGATATTGAATTGACGATTCCCATTGCCGTGAAAGATCGCCGTGTCCGACTACTCCCCGCTTGAAACCCTGATCCGGAAGCAGATCGCCGCCAGCGGCCCGATGCCGGTGTGGCGGTACATGCAGATCTGCCTGACGCATCCCGAATACGGCTACTATCTCAAGCGCGATCCGCTCGGCCGCGACGGCGATTTCATCACGGCCCCGGAAGTCAGCCAGATGTTCGGCGAACTGATCGGCCTGTGGGCGGCATCGGTCTGGAACGCGATGGGCATGCCGCAGGAAGTCATGTTCATCGAGCTCGGACCGGGCCGCGGCACCATGATGGCCGATGCGCTGCGCGCAGTGCGGATTTTGCCGGCCTTCCATGACGCCATCAGCGTGCATCTGGTCGAGGCGAGCCCGACGCTGCGCGACAAGCAGCGGGACAAGCTCGCCGACGCAGCCTATGTGGAATGGTACGACAAAATCGAAGACATTCCCGAAGGCCCTGCGATTATTCTCGCCAACGAGTTCTTCGATGCGCTGCCGATCCATCAGGCGGTGAGGAAAGAAACCGGGTGGCATGAACGCACCATCGAAATCGACGACGACATTCTCGCCTTCGGCACCGCCCCGAATCCGATGCCTCGCTTCGAGGTGCTGCTGCCTCCGCTGGCACGCGCTGCGCCTGTCGGCGCGATCTTTGAGTGGCGTCCGGACAACGAGGTCATCACCCTCGCACGCCGCGTCCGCGATCAGGGCGGCGCTGCGCTGATTGTCGACTATGGCCATCTGCGCAGCGATGCAGGCGACACCTTTCAGGCCGTGGCGCGGCACAACTACACCAACCCGCTACGCAATGCGGGGCTCGCCGATCTCACCGCGCATGTGGATTTTCAGGCGCTTGCCCGCGCGGCCGAGGATGTCGGCGCCCGCGCGCATGGTCCGGTGGAGCAAGGCGCATTTCTCAAAAACCTCGGCATCGAGACCCGCGCGCAGGCGCTGATGAAAAACGCGACGGAAGATGGCCAGAAGCTGATTACCGCTGGCCTCGCCCGTCTCACTGGCCCGAGCCCCGAAGGCATGGGCTCGCTGTTCAAGGTGCTCGGCATCTCGCATCCCGCGATCAGGACGCTGGCGGCGCTGTCCGATCAGGACGCCAAATCATGACGTTCTCGTCGTCGCTTCTTTCGGCTGTGCCGGGCCTGCACCACGCCTTCTTTTCGCGCGAGGGCGGCGTCTCAAGCGGCATCTATGAAAGCCTCAACGGCGGCATCGGTTCGAATGACGATCCGGCGCATGTCACCGAAAATCGCCGGCGCATGGCCGAGCATCTCGGCGTCGCGCCCGCGCAATTTCTCACCGTGTTCCAGATTCACTCGCCCGATGTCGCGGTCGCCACTGCGCCGTGGAATACCGAGACGCGCCCGCGCGCCGATGCCCTCGTCACCAACGTGCCGGGACTCGCACTCGGCGTCACCGCGGCGGATTGCGGACCTATCCTGTTTGTCGACCCGCAAGCGCGCGTGATCGGTGCAGCGCATTCCGGCTGGAAGGGCGCGATCGGCGGCGTGATCGAGAATACGATTGCGGCAATGGAAAGCCTCGGCGCAGCGCGCGGGTCCATCATCGCCGCGATCGGCCCGCTGATCCGCCAGCAAAGCTATGAGGTCGGCGCGGAATTCGTCGCGCGGTTTTCGGAAGGCGATGCTGGCAATGCGCGCTTCTTCGTGCCGTCAACGCGCGCGGATCATTCCATGTTCGACCTTGCCGGATACATCCGGTTTCGGCTGGAGCGTGCGGGAATTTTGATGATCGACGATGTCGGCGTCGACACCTATGCGGACGAGCGGTTTTTCAGCTACCGCCGCACGACCCACCGCAAGGAACCGGATTACGGCCGCAACATCCACGCCATCGTGCTGGACGGCTAGCGCACGCCCCCCGCGACGTTATCGAACGTCGTGACCGGAATTTGCGGCGGCAAGCGGCCTTGACTCTCCACCCGGTGGAAGCCTCACAACGCTTCCATGACACATCGGACCTACACCATTGGAGAGGCCGCGCGCCTGAGCGGCGTTTCGGTCCGGCGGCTGCGGTTTTATTCCGACAAGGGATTGCTGCCGCCCGCGGGACGGACCGAAAGCGGCTATCGCGTGTTCACTGACGAAGAACTCGTTCGTCTCGACCTCATTCGTTGCCTGCGCGACGCGGGCGTCGGTCTCGACGCCATCCGCGAAGTGCTGTCGCACGAACTGTCGCTGACCGATGCGCTGAAGCTGCGACTCCGCGCACTCGAGGCGGAGATCGCCTCGCAACGCCGCGTGGCCTCCGCGCTGCGCGCCGCGCTCCGTTCCCCGGAGCTCACTGAAGCAGACCTGAGGAGATTCTGGACCATGACCAATCTGTCCCGCACCGAACGCCGCAACGTCATCGAACGCTTCTACCGCCAGGTGTCCCAGGACGTCCGCATCGATCCCGAATGGATGCGCCAGATGATCGAGGCCAGCACGCCGGAACTGCCGGACGATCCGACACCCGAGCAATGCGACGCATGGATCGAGTTGTCCGCGATCCTCGATGATCCGGAATTCGTCGCCACCACGCGCGCCAACGCGAAGGAAGTCTGGAACCGTGCCGACTTCGATCTCAATGCCTGGCAGGCAGCGGCCGAACCATTCCTGGCAAAAGCCAGGGACGCCTTCGAGCGGGGATTTGGACCGGAATCAGAAGAAGCTCGCGCGCTTGCTCAAGAGTGGCTGGAAACCTCCGCGCGGGTGATGGGCCGCGCACCGGATGACGATTACAAAGTCTGGCTGCGGAACCGATACGCTGCGCATGATGCCCGCGCGGTGCGTTACTGGGAGCTTGTTGCGATCATGAAGGGCCAGTCGCCGCAGACCAGTCCCAACCGGGAGTGGACGTGGGTCGTCGGCGCCATGAAGCATCATCTGGCCGGATAGCCCGCTCCTGGTTTGGATTTGGCTCAAATCCTCGTGGCCGTGGTCGCGGATTACAAACCCTGCCCACGGCCTGCCCTAGACGTTAACGCTCATTAACGATATCGCTGGACCGAACCCCGCCGCGCAGGGCAAAACCCCGCCGGCGACGAAATCGGGGCTGGCATGGATTTCAAAGGGCAAACAATCACTTCGGCGGCGCGGCGGATTGCGCGGGTCCCCCTGTTGCTTGTCCTGCTGAGCCTGACGGCGGCCTGCACCACCAACGGCTCCGGCCCGGTTGCGACCACCGCCAGCTTTGGCCCCACCGTCGCCTTCGAATCCGTGGACGGGCCGCCGCCGCAGGTGTTCGACCGGCTGGTGCGCGCGCTGGAGACGGAATCCGCCGCCCGCAGCTTCACCATTGTTTCCCGCGAGGCGCAGGCCTCCTACCGGGTCCGCAGCTACCTGTCGGCACAGGTCCGGCGTGGAAAGACCAGCATCGCCTGGGTCTGGGACGTCTATGACCGGGATCAGGAACGCGCCATCCGCCTGAGCGGCGAGGAACCCGGCGGCAAGGGCGGCCGCGACGCCTGGGCCATGGCGGACGATCAGTTGATGCGCCGGATCGCGCTGGCGGGACTGAACGGCCTGAATGGTTTGATCAGCGGAGCCGGCGCTCCCTCGGAATCCCCCGCCCCGGCGGCGCCGCGGTCCGGCCCCGCCATCGCGCAAACGGACGAGAATCGGCCTGAATCGGCCTCCGAACAAATGCAGACACTGGCCTTCAGCGCCCATTAGGGATGCACGTGCCACGAGGCGCCGGTTTTTGCAGGAAAACGTACCCGAACCCTTGGCTTTGTATTGCCAGCCTTGTTCGGTCCTTGTTATCACGCGCCTGCAAAAAAGCTGGATCACCCGGTTCCCAGTGTGGTAGTTCGCACGCCCGCATCTGCCCTTGAAGCGCGCTCTATTGCGGGCGTGCGAACCAAAACCACACTGGCGTTATGATTTTCTAGTGTCCTTTCGAATCCGAAGTTCGCTAAGGAGGACACTGCAGAGTTCGAGCGAACTTCGGATTCGGGACACTAGGCTGCTGATATGTTGAAGAGCGTTTCCCCCACGTCAAAAGGAGAAGCTGCAATTTCAGCGAAGAATGGCTCCATCAAGCTGGTGGCCGGCAATTCAAACCCTGAATTGGCCGCTGAGATTTCCTCTGTCCTCGGCGTGCCGCTGACCAAGGCGAGCGTGCGCCGCTTCGCCGACATGGAAATCTTCGTCGAGATTCAGGAAAACGTCCGCGGCTCCGACGTCTTCATTATCCAGTCGACGTCGTTTCCGACCAACGACCATCTGATGGAATTGCTGATCATCACCGATGCGCTGCGCCGCGCCTCCGCGCGCCGCATCACCGCCGTGATCCCCTATTTCGGCTACGCGCGGCAGGACCGCAAGGCCGGCGGCCGCACCCCGATTTCGGCCAAGCTGGTAGCTAACATGATCACCCATGCAGGTGCGGACCGCGTCATGACGCTCGACCTGCATGCCGGCCAGATCCAGGGCTTCTTCGATATCCCGACCGACAACCTTTATGCCTCGCCGCTGATGGTGCGCGACATCAAGGACAAGTTCGACCTTGCCAAGGTGATGGTGGTGTCGCCGGACGTCGGCGGCGTGGCCCGCGCACGCGGTCTCGCCAAGCGGATCAACGCGCCACTGGCAATCGTCGACAAGCGCCGCGAACGCGCCGGCGAATCCGAAGTCATGAACGTGATCGGCGATGTCGCCGGCTACGACTGCATCCTGATCGACGATATCGTCGATTCCGGCGGCACGCTGGTGAATGCCGCCGACGCGCTGCTCAAATACGGCGCCAAGGAAGTCTCGGCCTATCTCACCCATGGCGTTCTGTCGGGCGGCGCGGTGGCGCGCATCACCTCATCGCGGCTCAAGGAACTGGTCATCACCGACTCGATCCAGCCGACTGACGCGATGCGCAAGGCTCCGAACATCCGCGTGCTATCGGTCGCCTCCCTGATTGCCGAAGCGATCGGCCGCACCGCGTCCGAAGAGTCGGTGTCGAGCCTGTTCGACTGAACGGCTCAATTTCAAAAATATTTTTTCTTCGACCTGCGCGCGCAATCAGTTCGCGCGACTCGCCTGCCGCGAATCCGATTCCGTTTTGTTCTCGTGCACGAGAGCGTCAGAACACGAAACAATCCGGCATAAGCTCATGCGCGGACTCACGAATTGACGCGTGAGCTGGCACAAACCTGGATTTGTCCTCGCTCTCGCCGCTTCCTGTTGAAGACTGACGAAATTAACCGTTTGCCTGTGGACGGGATTCGGTGCGGCGTTGCGCAGATTCCGCAAATCACCGATCAATCTTGTCACAAGGTTGCCGTTGCGGCGCACGACTCAAAAGCCGGGTCATGATCGTAAACGGAGAACTTGCAGCGACAGTCATCGCTCGTTCTTTGCGTTTCGTTCAGCGTTTCACATCCCACGCCAACTTAGGGTGAAGGCAGCATGTCCCATCTGGACATCATCACGGATTCGCGGAACAGCCCGCTGTCGGTGGTCGAAGAGATCGCGTCGACGAACGACTGGTCATTCGAACGATCGGGCCAGGACGAGATCACGATCCTGACGCAGGGTCAGTGTACCGACTATCAACTGTCCTT
>Ga0255056_10000041_pt1 | contig 28896 bp, 25 predicted proteins | sample Cases_109_1_MG_FD_183639 | JGI IMG/M metagenome (GOLD analysis project Ga0255056, IMG submission 183639) | Seawater microbial communities from Amundsen Gulf, Northwest Territories, Canada - Cases_109_1 | ecosystem: Environmental > Aquatic > Marine > Gulf | place: Canada: Northwest Territories... | reverse complement strand
GACGCAGAACACTAGGCATTGATCGGTGGCGCTCTGTTTTATCATGCGACGAGTATTGAACCAGCATGGGCGAGCTCAAAAAAGAGTACAGCGAAAATTGGGAGGCACATATTCTATAATTAACAACGGAGCATGGTTCTCCCATGTCTCGCCGCACCTCGGGTAGTCCTGTGCGGATCGGCGGTACGGGAGGTAGGGCGGAACAAGCAGAGAGCATCCTCCGCAGGGGACTTGTTCCACCGCCAAAAAATCAAAAGGCCCCTTTAGGGGCCTTTTATTTTTCCCGCTGAGCTCGGGTTTTTTGCCCCGCTACGTGAAGCAGGTTTTATCGCCAGATGTGATCCCGGTCTCAGTTTTTCCGATCGCTAGTGACGAATAATAGCAGCCTGGTTAGTAGGTAAATTCGCGACGTGCGAATTTGTTAAACGTATCTACCCTGAAATCTTCAGGATTTGCAAGGAGATGCGACTTGGAGATCGTCACATGAGAGCCAAGAGCTATACACCTCGTAATGCGTGGCGCATTGCGTTGATCGCTGCCGCACTGACAGTTGGTGCTTGCGACGCGGTCAACGAAATCGCCAACAAAGGCGACGACGCGGACGTTCGCTACTATGTCTCGCTCGGCACGTCGTTGTCAGTCGGTGTGCAACCCAATGGCAGTGGCATACCGCTTCCGACTAACGATGGTTATGCGGACCAGCTTTTCGACAGCATCAAGCCTGCATTCGACACTGGCGAGACGCAGGCTCGCGACCTGAAGCTCGTCAAGCTCGGTTGTCCGGGAGAGACTCTGCCCGATATGGTGGACGGCGGAAGCTGTCCGTATATCGCAGGATCCCAGCTAAACGCTGCGCTCGCCTTTCTTACCGACAATGGGGACAAGGTGCATCTTGTCACGATTGACATTGGTGGCAATGACTTTCGTAACGGTTACGGTGATTGCCTAGACACAGCGGATCCTATTGGCTGTGCTGACACACTGTCGGCGCAGATCGCTGCGGATTTGGCTCCTGTGCTGGCAGCCCTGCGCGTTGCCGCCGGCCCCGGCACAACCATCATCGGCATGAATTACTACAATCCCTACCTGTCGTCCTGGTTGGAGGGTGATGCCGGCAAGGCGCTTGCCGCTCAGTCGATGGAAGCCGTCGGGAATGTGACGGGCTATCTGGACACGACTTACGGCGCCGCAGTAATCCCCTTGGCTGACGTGGCTCTCGCATTCCAGTCAAACGACGAGACGCTCGTTTCATCGCCACTGCCGCCACCAAATGACCAGGGGCTGCTGCCGATTAACGTGGTGAACATCTGCTTGTTCACATACCAGTGCGATCCCGATCCGATAGGACCTGATATTCACGCCAACACCGCCGGATACAGTCTTATCGCGGCCACCATTGAGGCTCTATTGCCCTGAAAATCGGTGTTCGGCGGCAACAGGTGACGAATTCCCTGTAAATTTCCCACGTAACAGGGTAGCCGGTCCGAATGGCCTCAGAGCAACCTCCGCTCCTGACTCGCCCCACCGCCAGAACAAAAAAATGGGGCCCATAGGGCCCCATTTTTTGTTCAAGCAGAGGGTCCAGGATGAGATCCCTGTTCGACGGGCGCAGCAGCGAAGCTGCATGCCCGGGCGCGAAGCGCCCATCCCACCCTCTCCGCCAGTTCCATCGCTAGTGCTTTGAATTTTCAGCGCATTAGTGGTGGGGCCGGTTTCAACCCGCAATCAGACCCACAAAATAGATCCATGTCGAAAGTGTAGGGTGTCAATATTAAATGCATGGAACTAGCTGCTACGCTACCGTCGCCGGTCCGGCATAATCCAAGGTCCAGGACTTGGTCTTTTATTAACCGTGCCTCGAAAGATTGAACGGTATTTTTGACGGCGAGGATTCCATGCTTTGGATGTACCCTCAATAATTTCAGCGTTTCTCCGGCGAATTGCATACATTTCTTACAGGTGGCGATATCGTGCGGGACTTCGCTGGTTCTCGGGAGACAGGGGAGACTTTATTTTTGGCGTGATTCTCGTGCTAATGTTCGGTTTTGTCGGACTTCTCGGCTATATCGCATTTTCGGAAAACCGCGGATACGCCGCCGAACGGCAACGGATGACGGATCTCGGCTGTCTCGCGAGAAACATCTATTATGAAGCAAGAGGCGAGCCGATCGACGGACAACAGGCCGTAGCGGAAGTAACGCTTAATCGCGTTGAATCCGGGCGATTTCCGAACGCCGTCTGCGCAGTTGTCTACGAAAAAAACTGGGATCGCAAGAGACGCCGCTATGTCGGCGCGTTTTCGTGGACAGAATTCGATCAGGTATCCAGGCCGCGCGGTCCCTCGTGGGATCTCGCATTGGACATTGCGAAACGCGTTTACGACGCAGAACACGAGGCATTGATCGGTGGCGCTCTGTTTTATCATGCGACGAGTATTGAACCAGCATGGGCGAGCTCAAAAAAGAGCACAGCGAAAATTGGGAGGCACATATTCTATAATTAACAACGGAGCATGGTTCTCCCATGACTCACCGCACCTCGGGTAGTCCTGCGCGGATCGGCGATACGGGAAGTAGGGCGGAACAAGCAGAGAGCATCCTCCGCAGAGCACTCGCTTCACCGCCAGAAAAACGAAAGGGCCCCCTTGTGGGGCCATTTTTTTCTTGCCGAGTGAGGTATGGGTTTTCGATCCGAGCGCAACCTAGTTGCGCGACAGACGCGCGAAGCGCGAGGTGCCGTAGGCACCGTTCAACCCTGTTCGACTCAGTCAGCGGCGCAGCCTCATGCCCGTTCGGTCTTCTCGAAGTAGGTGATCGTGATGTCGGCTAATCCGCGATGATCCTGAAATTGCTGGTGTTCTCGATCACAACGGACACCAAGATCATGTATCCAAACAACACGACGGCAGACTTTAATGCGACAGCGAGCCAGTCTGATTGATAGACGCGGCGCACTGCAGTGACGAAATATGCAAGGAAGTAGGCGAGCAGCACAACTTGCGAAATCATCAAAATAGTATGCCGGTTGGCCAATTCCTCGAGCGGCAGCATTAGAGCGAGTATCACGTATGCTGCACTGTGCAAATGCAGCGAAAAAATCAGGTGGTCGAAGTACAGTCGTTTGCGGTACACGACCTTCAATAGCAGCGCAAACATAGGGAGCAAAACGAACATCAGGCGTGGCAAATCGTCAGACAGAAATCGTGCCTGTACAGCGGCATCAAAGCCCGGGTCCTGCCCAGGTTCGAGCAAGATGCCGCTTTGCGCGAGCCAGGCGACGAGAATGAAAAACGAGATACTGATTACAATGTAGAGCCGCAGTGGTGGCGTATAAGTGCGGCGGCGACCGGCGAGGAACTCGAAGGTCAGCATTCCCGGATGGCGGAACAGGGTCTTGATAGTCAGGGCGGCCCGTCCATCGAGTTCGAAGGTCTCTTTGACGACGTCCCGAATCAGACTCCAGATGGGTCGCTCGAGGTCGATGTTTTGCTGACCACACGTCTGACAGTAGGCGCCGTCGAGTCTGGTTTGGCAATTTCTGCATTGTGGCATGAGACAGTGATACCGAGCTTGATACGCCGCGTCAATTTCGCACGCGAGCAGATTGAAAAATAAGATCAGAGCATTGCCGGTCCCAAAGGCATGCTGACCGGAGATAAAAATAAATCACATTTCTGGGCCAGCCGAGCATCCAAAACATGCTTGTCCCCAAGAATTTTCCACGGAACAGGGAAAATGGCCGAATAGGCGGCAGAGCATCGTCCGCAGAATACTCGCCGCAGCGGCACAGCCGCAATTTAGACCGCGGCACGGCTGGATGGAGTAGGCCATCGGTCTCAGAAAATTCTGACCCGGACCCCGACCGGCGTCTGCATTGGATCGTCCAGCGACGGCGCCGGATCGCCGTCCAGGTACTTGCGCAGGAACTCCCCCGACACCATCCCGATGGTTCCTAGGGCGTCCTCGCCACCCCGTGGTCCGAAGGGGTTCAGCTCCGGGAAGTCCCAGCGCCACCACAACGACAGGTCCTCGATGCCCAGGTGAGCGACGCCGTCGTCGAACAGCACAGCGTAGCCATCCGCGTTGACCTGGCTAAAGATTGAGAGTTGCGCGCCGGTGCCGGACTGCACGAACAGCAGCGGCACCGCGATGTTCAGGCCGGCCGGCTGCCAGATGGTGCCGTCGCCCTCAACCACTGCGCGGACGCGCGGATCCTTGGACGCTGCCTCGTAGGCCGACGCACCGCCGAAGGAGAAGCCACCGGCGGCGACGCGGTTCAGGTCCAAGCGCCCGAAGAAGCCTCCCGCCGGGGCCTGGTCCAGGCTGATGAGTTGCTCCAGTACGAAGATCTGATCGTCCGACCACAAGTCCTGCGCATCAGCCAGCAGGGCCTCCTCGGCCACCGTAATTGTCGGATCGTCATCCAGCCCGAACCCGCGGCCGGTGATCAGCCGTCCGTCCGGGAAGCTGACGAAGTCTGTGAAGTAAGTGTGGTTGATGGCTGCGACCACGAAACCTCGGCTCGCGAGCTCACCGATCAGGAAGAGGTTGCGCTCGATCGCCCCACCGCCGCCGTGCGAGAAGATGATTACCGGGTAGGAGGCGTCGGCAGCGCTGATTGCTGGCTCGTGCTCGAACGGCCAGAACACGCCATTGTAGTTTGAACGCCTGAGGGCATGGCCGTCGACGAACTGTTCGGTGCTCAGCGTGTTCCAATGTCGGTCGCGTACGATCGGAGTCCGGAAGTCACCGGTAGTGGAGTCGGTGGGATAGAACAAGTGGACCATCAGCTCGCGGTTGTCGTCCGGCGCGCTGGTGATTAGCTCCTCGCGTAACAGGTCCTCCCAGTGGAAGGCTCTGGTCCCGACCCGTTGGCCCCCGGACAAGGCCGGTGGCTCGAAGGTCTGGTCCACACCGAGAGTCACGGCTGTTCCGCCACCCGGTGGGCTGCTTCCGGTTCCGCCACCGCCGCCACCGCACGCAGCGAGCAGCAGGGTCAGGATGAATAAGATCGGACGGAGCATGGGTCTCCCAGAGCAACGATGTATTAAAAAATTTGTCGCAACGTAGCGGTTAGGTGCGTATCAAAAAAGCGTCAAACTCACACATTGGTGTCTGATGTCGGGGTAAAAGTTCCGTCATTGGCAATAGAACTGTTCAGGTATACAGTTCATTCACCGGTTAAGAATCTGAACGCGTGCCCGGTGTTCGTGTCCATTGCACTGTAGTTCAGAAAGATCAACATAAGTAACAATTTCGAGCGGTTTGACACTGATTTCGTTACCCGTCTGTTACCCTGAGGACCAATTTATGTTGCGGAAAATGATCTCGAAAACCGGGGTAGCGACGATGCGACCGGGTTCAAAGTGCACCAACAACTTCGTTTATCTGGCAACGGTGCTCATGCTGGTCGGATGCGGTGGAGATGGCGGCTCCGGCTCCGGCTTGGTCGATTCCAGTTGTGGTCCTTATCCCGAGCAGGCTACCTCGCTCTACGTACTCCCTTACGAGGTCGGGACCGGACACGAGATGGTCCATGGTAATTGCACTGCACCAGGGACCTCGCACCAGGACGGCGGGACCCGTCAGCACGCTTACGACTTCGACATGCCCACCGGTACCGTGCTCATCGCGGCCCGGGCTGGCGAGGTCAGTGCGGTGCTACAGAGCAACATGGATGGCACACGGATCCCGGGCGAGGAGAACTACGTCATGATCACCCATGACGACGGTACCCATGGGCGTTACTTCCATATCACTCTGAACGGCAGCATGGTAGCCGTCGGACAGGTGGTAGGTCAGGGCGACCCGATCGCACTGAGTGGCGACCCCGGAGAATCTCACGGGCCGCACCTGCACTTCGTGGTCGAACCCGCGGGTGGATCACCGCTGGTGCCGCGTGGCGGGACGCCGGTCACGTTCCTCAACACGAGCCCGCACCCCAACGGTTTGCGCGAGGGCGTCGTGTACGTCGCCGAACCCTACCCGGGTTGCAACTGTGTCCCGTAGCAGAGCATCCTCCGCCAATCAATGATTTAACGTAAACCGCTAACAATACTAGAAGCGGAACGTGTAGCTGAATTTGAATGTGACATCGCCGGTGACCGACGTAAACGTCCGATCCTGCGTGTAATCCGCAAATTCCCTGTCGACGACGAGCAGGACTTCACGTCCGGCTCGCGGCATCCAACGCAGAATGCTGTTCAGGCCAAGCGTGTTGCTAACGTTGTCGTACTGCACAAAGTTTTCCCAAGACCATGTATTCGTAAAAGCGACATTGGCCCGTAGCGATGAAAGGCGCGTCGTAAAATCGCCCTGCGGCAGCTCAATGTCTGAAACGTGATAGCCGAGACCCAGCGCGAAATGCCGGCTTGGGCGCCAGATCAGTTCAACGCCGGGACTCACGATGGTGCCGTCGAAAAATTCGCCGTCGCAGTAGTACGCGTCGGCATACAGCTTCCTGTGCTGCCCGGTGCCGATGATGACGCAGTACTGATCGAAAGCGTATTCGCCGACAGGTATCACGATGCCATCTGAAATCTCGAATGGAAATTCGATGAATTCGTCGTAGAGGGAGTAGTGCAGGCCGATGGAGTCGCTATTTTCACTTACCATTTCAATGACGCGAAACGTAATTGCTTGTGTCTGCAGGTCGCCTTCCAGCGAGTCGATGCGCTGAAAATCGATGCCGCTGAAGACTGAGCGAATTCGACCGCCAGCCGGGTACCATGTGTAGCCAAGCTCTCCGGCCAGGTCGCTAACGTCGACTCGATTAACGAAGCCGAGTGCGGGATAGAAATTCTCCTCGATTTCCTTGTAAGCAATCCCGGCCCTGAAGCCCTCCGAGTTCGGCATGTACAGGCTGAAGCCGTATGCCGAGTCATTACCATTGATGCCCTCGGTGTCGCTTTGTTGATACCAGATGGCCCCCTCGATCACGCTGCCACTGGCGAGTCTTGTATTAAGGTATCGAAAGTCCACGCCAGCAACGTTGTTATCGAAGTTCGATTCGGGGTCACCCTTCGTAACGATAGCTCCAATGCTGGATTCACCCAGAATGTTTTTCGACAGGCGGGCCACGAACAGATCACTCGGTTCCAGCGTCCCGAATTCGTCCTGCCGAATTCCCAGGACCCCGATGTCCCAGTCGCCGACACGGCCGGTCAACTTGCCGCCGTAGTCGATGCCGATCGTTTCGCCCGAACTGCTCAGTCCGATGCGGCGCGAGAAAAACGGCCGGCCGCTCTCTCGTTCCGTGCGGGGAATCGTCGTCGGATCATCGTCGTTCTCGCCGCCAATGCGCCCGAATTCGAATATGTCCGTATCCTGGAGAAAGAACATGCGCTGCTCGGGAAAGAACAGTCCGAATCGCGTCAGATTAATCTGCCGTTCGTCGATGCCCGTACCCGAAAAATCGGTATTGACCGTCAGCGAGGCAGTCAGAGACGGCGTGACCTTATAAAATACGTCGATTGCCGGTTCGAGAGTGTCTTCTTTGCCGCCTGTTTCGAAGTCCTTCGACTGTCGCAGGCGGGCTGAGGGAACCACATCCAGTCCTGCTCCGGACTGCGCACCGGACATGCCACTGACTTCTCCGAAGGACGACGGGTTGAGTGCGCGGTTGTTTGACGACCAGCCGATTTGTTCTCCCTTGCGACCGATATAGCGCCCGACGTTCAGCCCCCAGGTATCGTTTTTTGGATCAAAAGACAGGGTTTTGAAGGGAATTTCAAGCTCGGCAATCCAACCGTCGTCGGTGATTCGGGCTTCTCCATGCCAGATGCCGCGCCAGTTCCAGTTCACTGTTGTTACGTTTTCAAAAAGGCCCTGGTTGCGGACACCGTTCGGCGTCAGATCGAATACGTATCCACTGCGACCCTGGTTTTGCGGATCGATCATGACGGAGAAGCTGTCTTCGCCCCACGACCAGTCACCCTGCATCAGAATCTGTGCGCCAATCTTGTCAGGTTCGCTGTCGCGGAATATGGCGGCGACGTACAGTGCGTCCCGGGTGTATACGACCAGGAAGGTCGTATCCTCGCTCGGGTCGGCGAACTCGTCGGGTTCAACTTGGTGCAGGTCTGTAATCGCCGTCGCAAATGTCCACGCATCGTCGTCGAGTACGCCGTCGAGGACGGGCGGCCCTTCGACCATAAACGCGTCGATTTGCTTGCCCGTGGCATCGGCCATCTGCGCGCCGGCCGCATACGGCAAGAACAGGAAAATCAGCAGAATTCTGGCGCGAATGCCCATATGAAAATCGCCATGATGAGCTGTGCGGTGGAAGTAGTCTTCCTTACGGATAGGCCAACCTGCGAACAGTCGGGCGGCGAGTGAATCCCACTCGCAGTGGCGAAGCCACCTTATTCCTGCAGCGCATTGATCCCGGCGGTCAATTGAGGCCGCTACGCACAGCGGGCATTCAAAATTTTCAGCTAACGGACCTGCTTGAACTCCGAATCGGTGGGAATTCTTCCAGTTATGGGCCCTCAAGCGGGCCGATCTTGTAGAATCCTGCCTGGTTCCATTTTTGTATGCGGAGTAGAAATGGCCTCTCTGTGGGGTGAATTAAGACAACGGAACGTCGTTAAAGTCGCAGTGTCCTACGCCATTGTCGGATGGCTGTTGATCGAGATTTCCTCCGTTCTCTTGCCCACTTTTGAGGCACCGCACTGGGTCCTTAAGGTCATCATACTGGTCATCGGTCTGGGCTTCGTACTCGCCGTATTCCTCTCCTGGGTCTATGAGCTCACTCCCCAAGGTGTAGTACGTACCGATGCGGGTCCGCTGCACGCGAATATAAACAAGTATCTTCCAGACGTTCGGGCCCTTGCGATGTTGGGTCGAAAATCCGAAGCACTCGTCGCTTTGCGTAACGCGATTGACGATGGCTGGCGCGAAATATGGTGGTTGACCGATTCTGATCCGACGCTCGAGTCGATTGTTGGCGAGCCGGATTTCATCGCGATGGTCGAAGAGGTCGAAGCCGATCTTGCTACACAACTCGAGCTCATGCGAAAAATGGAACGTGGCGGCGAATTCGCGCCCGTGCCCGACCTGGTCGTCACTCAATGATGAATCTCGACAACAGCTACGCCAGACTGCCCGAAGACTTCCATGCCATGGTCAAGCCCGATGCCGTGGCGGAGCCGTCGATGCTGGCATGGAACAAAAAGCTGGCTGTCGAACTCGGTCTCGATTCGCTCGCCGATGACGAGGCGGAGTTGGCCCGAATCTTCAGCGGAACTTCCTTGCCCACGGGCGTCCGGCCGATCGCGATGGTCTATGCGGGCCATCAGTTCGGGTACTTCTCGCCGCAACTCGGTGACGGACGGGCAGCCCTGCTGGGCGAGGTCGTTACCGGTGCCGGTAAGCGCTACGACATTCAATTAAAGGGCTCCGGCCGCACACCTTATTCGCGCGGTGGTGATGGCAAATCATGGCTCGGGCCGGTCCTCCGCGAGTACATCGTCAGCGAGGCGATGCATCAACTTGGAGTTCCAACGACGCGAGCGCTGGCAGCTGTTGCGACCGGTGAGACGGTTTATCGAGAAACGGCGATGCCGGGTGGCGTTTTTACACGTGTTGCCGCGAGTCACTTACGTGTCGGCACGTTCGAATTTTTTGCAGCCCGAAAAAACGTCGATGCACTCAGGACGCTGACGGAATACGCAATCGATCGTCATTTCCCAGAGGCGAAAAATGACGAGTCGCCGAACGTTGCGTTTTTCCGCTGCGTGGCCAAACGGCAGGCTGATCTCGTCGCCCGCTGGATGGCAGTCGGTTTCATTCACGGCGTCATGAATACCGATAACACGACGATTTCGGGTGAGACAATCGACTATGGCCCGGCCGCGTACATGGATGAGTTCCAGTTCAATAAGGTATTTAGCTCTATCGATCATCACGGCCGCTACGCGTACGGTAACCAGGCGCCGATCGCCCAGTGGAATCTCGCTCGTCTCGCCGAAACCTTGCTGCTGTTGAATGATGAACGGAGCGAACTCGAGACGATCCTCGCAGAGTTTCCGGCGCACTATGAGCGTAACTATGTCGATCTCATGCGGCCCAAGTTTGGTCTAACGAACATGGAGGACGGCGATACTCAGTTGATCGGAGACTGGCTAAAATACCTGCAGGACAACGAGCTCGACTACACATTGAGTTTTCGTCGCCTGGCGACGCGCATCGATGCCAGTGATACAGAGCAATTTGGCGAATTCGAGCAACGCTGGCGGCAGCGCGTCGGCAACCAGGAAACCAAGTCCGCCGAAACCGTCGTACTCATGAACTCTGTCAACCCACTGTTCATTCCGCGCAATCACCGTATAGAGCAGGCGATAAGCGAAGCTGTCGCGGGCGATCTGACTGTCTTCGAGGATCTTAACGTCGTACTGGCACGGCCATTCGAAGAGCAGCCCGAATTCGCGCATTATGCCGAGGCGCCGGAGCCGCATGAACGCGTGACCCGGACATTTTGCGGTACCTGAATGTACACCGGATAATCTGGGATTCGAGTCGCGGGCTGACGTTATCTTTGACGCAGCTGCCTGCGGAGTTCTTCGATGCGTTCGAGCAGTTGCAGAGCCAACGCAGCGCCTGCAAGGTTGACTCCAAGGTCGCGTTGCAGATGAATTACCGTCCGGGTGCGCTGCACGCTCTGATAAGGTAACTGATCACGATTACTGTGCGTGGGTTCAAGTATCCCTTCGTCGATCATCTCGTCGATCGTCGTGCGGCCAACGGAACAGACATCGCACAGCTCGACGATCGTTATTTCTGTCGTTTCTTCGAAGATCGATCCGGACAATACTTCTTCTTCATTCCTGGACATGGCTGGATACCTCAGAGGCCCTTTCTCGGGTCGAATTTCATCTCATCAGACATCTTCTCGTAAAGCGCCCGGGCGTCATCGTTGTCCGCGGGTGGCAACCGGACATCGAGGGTCACGAGAAAGTCGCCGGGTACCTTCGCAGGTATGCCTTTGCCCCGCAACCGTAACTGACTGCCCTGGTTCGAACCGGTCGGAATCTTCAATTCGACACTTCCTGAGGGCAGCGGCACCGTGACCTTGGCGCCGAGCACTGCCTCCCAGGGCGCGACGGGTAATTTCATATACACGTCGTTTCCATCAACGCGATAGGTGCTGTCCGCGTCGAACTCGACAATGAGGAAGAGGTCTCCGGGCCGCCCTTTGCCTATGGCCGGTCCTCCCTGGCCTGCGAGGCGAATCTTCTGGCCGTCGCCGATGCCCTTCGGGATCTTGACGTTCAGCGTCTTGTCGCGGGTAACCACATGGCCATCGTCGGTCAACTCGGGCACATGCATCGTGATGGATCGGGTAGCACCCGAGTAACTGTCGCGCAAATCGATTGCAATACGTGCGTGCCGGTCCTCGCCGTGCATGTTGAAGTCCTGACGATACGTTTGCGCGCCGGGCCTCTGCTGTTGACCGAACATGGACTCGAAGAAATCGCTGAATTGATCCGCACCGAAACCACCGTAGCCAGCATGGCCGTCAGTCGATCCTCCACCGCTGAATTCGAATCCCTCATCCCAGTTCGGTGGCGGTTGGAATTCCTGACCAGCTTTCCAGTTTGCACCAAGCTGATTGTAGGCAGCACGTTTTTCAGGGTCCTTCAAGACTTCGTAAGCTTCGCCGACTTCCTTGAAGCGTTCTTCGCCATCTTCTTCCTCGGTGACATCCGGGTGAAATTTGCGCGCCAGCTTTCTATAGGCTCGCTTGATCTCGTCCTGGGTCGCGTCCCGCGCTACGCCCATGATTTCGTAGTAATCTCTGAATTCCATTGTCGGTCGTTCGCCTTATTTTTTATTGTGCAGCTCTCAGCACCGGTGATGGGTGATCAATAATATCAGGCTACAACGATCAGAGAACTACGTGATCTACAGGACCCCGTACACGCAATGATCCTTACCGAAGCCGAGAGTGCGAGTACCTACGTGTGCCCGATGCATCCGGAGATCGAACAGGACGAGCCCGGCGACTGCCCTATCTGCGGTATGGCGCTTGAACCGACGAAGGTAACGCTCGAGGAAGAGAATCCGGAACTTGTCGACATGACGCGTCGATTTTGGGTGAGCATGGTGTTGACGATCCCCATCCTGGTCCTCGCGATGGGCGAAATGGTCGGCCTGTCTTTGGAGTGGCTCGGCTCAAAGCAAATACGCATTTGGATAGAGCTCGTGTTCGCCACGCCGGTGATGCTGTGGAGTGGCTGGCCATTTTTCGTGCGCGGCTGGCGGTCAGTCGTTAATCGTAGCCTGAACATGTTCACCCTGATTGGAATGGGTACCGGTGTTGCCTATGTCTACAGTGTCGTCGCGACGATTGCGCCGGAAATTTTTCCGGCATCGTTTCGCGGTGTGGGGGGCGAAGTGGCGGTGTACTTCGAAGCAGCCGCCGTCATCGTGACACTGGTATTGATTGGACAGGTTATGGAGTTACGCGCCCGCAGTCGGACCGGCGCCGCGATCCGCGCGCTGCTGGGACTCGCGCCGAAGACGGCGCGGATCATTGACAACGAAAACCAGGAGCGGGACGTGCCGCTCGAGCAAGTACAGGTCGGCGATCGTTTGAGGATACGTCCGGGCGAAAAGGTGCCCGTTGACGGCGACGTTGTCGAGGGGGCAAGCAGCGTTGATGAATCGATGATCAGCGGCGAGCCGATCCCGGTGGAAAAGCAGATCGGAGACAGCGTCATTGGTGCAACGGTCAACGGCACAGGTGGCCTGATCATCGAGGCGCGTCGCGTCGGCAGCGACACGCTGCTTGCGCAGATTGTGCAGATGGTAGCCGCGGCGCAACGCAGTCGCGCGCCGATTCAGAAACTTGCCGACGTCGTGGCGGGCTATTTTGTTCCAGCGGTTGTGTTGTCGGCAATCATTACCTTTGTCGCCTGGGCAATGTTTGGTCCGGCGCCGGCGATGGCCTACGCCATCATCAACGCCGTCGCTGTCTTGATTATCGCCTGTCCGTGCGCCCTCGGACTCGCGACGCCAATGTCGATAATGACGGCAACCGGGAAGGGCGCGACCGCCGGAGTCCTGTTCAAAGATGCAGAGGCGATTGAAGTCATGCGCCAGATCGACACGCTCATTGTCGACAAGACCGGCACGCTGACTGAGGGAAAACCGAAACTTGTGGTCGTCGAGTCTGCTGGCGATATCGATGATGCAACGCTGCTGCGACTGGCAGGCACACTGGAGAAGAGCAGCGAACACCCCCTGGCGGAGGCGATCGTCTCCGGCGCCAGCGAACGCGGTGTCAGTCTCGGCGCAGCAGATCGATTCGAATCGATCACCGGAAAGGGCGTCATGGGTGAGATTGATGGCCGCAAGGTGGTTATGGGCAATGCCAGCCTGCTCGAGTCATTCGACATCGATGCAGATCAACTGGCGACGCGTGGCGAATCCCTTCGCGCGGAGGGCCAGACGGTAATGTTCATTGCTGTCGATGGCAAAGTGGCGGGTCTTGTCGGCGTCGCCGACCCAATCAAGGAATCTGCGGCATCAGCCATCGAGGCGTTACACAAAGAAGATGTTCGCATCGTCATGCTGACTGGCGATACGGAGACGACCGCACGCGCGGTGGCTGACAAGCTCGGGCTGGACGCGGTCGTGGCAGGCGTAATGCCGGACCAGAAAGCCGATCATGTCAGAAAGCTTCAGGACGAAGGTCGAATCGTGGGCATGGCCGGTGACGGTATCAATGATGCACCGGCGCTTGCGCAGGCCCATGTCGGCATCGCCATGGGTACCGGTACCGATGTCGCAATGGAAAGTGCCGGCGTAACCCTGGTCAAGGGTGATCTGCAGGGCTTGGTGCGTGCAAGGCGCTTATCGCGGGCAACGATGAAGAATATTCGCCAAAACCTGTTCTTTGCTTTCATCTACAACTCGGTCGGCGTACCCATAGCAGCCGGCGTGCTGTACCCATTTCTCGGCATTTTGCTGAGTCCCATGATTGCGGCTGCAGCAATGAGTTTCAGTTCGGTCTCGGTTATTGCGAATGCTCTGCGGCTGAATCGTGTGAAGCTGTAACTCTGCCAAATTTTTCTCGGTTCAGGCTTTCCTGAGACGTCGCCCGGTACTACGAGGCACCGGGCTTTCACGCAGCGGCAATTCGGTTGTTGGCCGGCTTTCTTCGCACTCACCCATGCGGGCGGCGATTCGCCCGTATAGCTTTGCGAATGGCGCGGCACTGATGCCGTGCAGCAATATGCTCAAAGCAACGGTCACGATAGTGATCGAGAATATTTCGTCGCGATGTGGAACATCGGATTCATCGAGAATGAGCAGGACGAACAAAATCGACGCGAGCCCCCGGGGGCCGAACCAGCCAAGAAAAAATTGCGTCGGGAATCGTAATCCTGCGCCTACAAGCGAAATTACGACAGGCAACATCCGAATTATCGTCAGGCTGAGGCCCGCATACAGAAAATGGGCCGGGCTTAAATTCGCGACCGCCTCCGGGAGCAATGCGGCGCCAAAAATGAGAAACGTTATCAGCATGAGGAGCTGACCTTCGGTCTCAATGAACTCGAACAGGAAGGTACACGGATGTCGCAGCGTATTGCCAAAAACTATCCCGCCGACGAAGGCAGAAATGAAGCCATTTCCACCGACGAGCTCCGCCGATACATAACTGAGTGCAGCGAGCGACAAAATGGCGATTCCCTGAAACGGTATGTTCGCCCAGCCGCGTTCGGAGGCCAGATCGAGCAGCCGGGCACCCGTGTAACCGACGGCCAGGCCGGCCAGCGGGCCGAGCGTGATTTGCATGAGGCCAAAGCGTACCCAGCTACTCGCCTGCGCAGCGCTTTGTGTCGAATCTGCGAGCGCGGCAAACAGGAGTACAGCGGGCAGGGCGATGCCATCATTTAGTCCGCTCTCGATATTAACGCTCTGCCGGATTCGAATTGGCACCTCTCTTGCGCTTACGACCGATTGCCCGAGTGCGGCATCCGTGGGCGCAAGCAATGCTGCCAGTAGTGCCGCCTCCCAAAGCGAGAAAATCGGAAACATCATTGTGGCAATAAATGCACCGGCCGCGATTGTAAGTGGCAGCCCGATCGCTAACATGCGCACTGGGAGATTGTGGTCATGGCGAACACGGTTCAGGTCGAAGCGCGAGGCATCGCCGAACAGGATCAGAATCAGGGTGATTTCCGCGATGAAATGTATCGACGTGTGGCCGACGTCGATGTTGATAACACCGAAGCCGCCAGCCCCTGCGGCAAGGCCGAAAACGGCGAAAGCCATCGGGGCAGTAATGAGCGTCCCCTGCAATCGACCTGAAACCAGTGAATACAGCAACAGGCCAACGGAGATAATTGCCAGGGAAATCAGGTCCACAGAAATGACGATATTTGATTCATAACGACTTCATTATGCATCATGGGTGTCGCCGGATAGAAAAACACAAATACGAGAGGTTTCAAATGTGAATACTGAGCTTCGAGATAGCATCGGCAAACTCCTGCTGGATACCGGGCACGCCCACCACAAGGCATTTGAAGTAACAGACGGTGCCGATCCGGATTGGCCAATTTGGTATGCAGAATTTTCGAAAGACACGTTTGCAGAACAATTTGGCATGAGTTTCACCAAAAGCCAGTTGATCTATTGCCTGATGAACGCGGATTTCGAACACGAGGCACGAGCACCCGACAGCGACTGGCCGGAATTCTACGCGAATGAAATTGTCGAGCGATTTGCTCTTTCGGAGACGCCGACAGACGACAAGTTAGCGCTCTATCATTTCAACGGATGCCCGTATTGTTCCATGGTCAGGTCCGCAATCGACCAGCTCGGAATCGATGTCGAGCTGCGGGATGTATTTGAGGATTCGCAGCATCGCGATGACCTGGTCAAGGCTCGCGGTCGAGCGACGGTACCGGTTTTGAGGATCACGTCTCCCGATGGCGAGGATCGCTGGGTGCCGGAATCGCGGGACATCGTGAGCTATTTGCAGAAGACGTACGCCTGACGCAGCGGTATCAGTCAATGCCGGATGCAAAACACTATGATCTGATTGTCATCGGCGGCGGCTCCGGTGGCCTGACGTCAGTCACCATGGCCGCGCGTCTGGGCGCCCGAACATTGCTCGTCGATCGCGAGAACCTCGGCGGAGACTGCTTACACTATGGCTGTGTCCCGTCGAAGTCGCTGATCGCTTCAGCACGCACTGCACACACACTGAGAAACGCTGCAGTGTTCGGTCTCGATTCCATCAAATCCGACGTCGATTTCGCGCGCATTATGGATCGAGTCGACCGGATCAGGGATGAGATCGGTAGCCATGAGACGCCGGAGGAAATCCGCAAGCTCGGCGTCGACGTCGCCATGGGTGGCGCGAATTTTATCGACGATTCCACACTTGAAATCGATAATACGTATCGCGTTACTGCCGACAACATCCTGATCGCAACCGGGTCGCACGCCGTGGCGCCGGAAATACCGGGACTAGCCGATGCTGGATTCATCGATCACGTCGATCTCTTCGGACTGCGTGAGCGGCCCGCAAGGCTGGCAGTGATCGGAGGTGGGGCGATCGGGACTGAGATGGGGCAGGCACTGTCGCGCCTCGGCAGTGAGGTCACCATTATCCAGAGGGCAACCCGGCTGTTGCCGCGGGAAGATCCGGATATCTCCGCAGTTTTGCAGGATGCATTTACCGCGGAGGGTATCAAACTGCTCTTGTCCGGAAACCCTGTCAGCATCTCGCGCGACGGCTTGGAAAAGGCGATAGTTGTCGAGCAGGACGGGGCAACGCACGCGATACGCTGCGATGAAATTCTCGTCGCCGTTGGAAGGAGAGCCACTATCGATGCCTTGAATGTCGATGCTGCCGGTATCAAGACAAATGCAAGGGGCATTATCGTCGATGACAAGCTAAGAACGAACAGGCCACACATTTATGCAATTGGTGATTGCAATGGTGGCCCACAGTTCACGCACTGGGCCGAGTACGAAGCACGCGTTGCAACGCGTAATGCGTTGTACAAAGGCGCGAGCAAACGATCGTTGCGGGTTTTGCCGTGGGTTACTTTTACCGACCCTGAAGTTGCCCGTGTGGGAATGACACTTGACCAGGCGCGCGCTGCCACGGGCGACAATCGGATCCACGAACACGTATTCCCGTATTCACGACTGGACCGGGCAGTCTGCGAAAGCGACACCACTGGCAAAATCAAAGTGGTCGTGGACAGGTCCGACAGAGTCCTGGGCGCGCACATCGTCGGTCTTGGGGCGGGTGAGGCGCTGACCGAATGGGTGCTCGCCATTGAGCACGGGATTCCGTTGAGTAAGATCGGTAGTGCGATACATGTCTACCCGACGCTCAGCAGGATCAACCGTCGGGTTGCGGACGAAGCGTTTCTTGCCCATGGTGTATCGCAATGGACGAACAGGCTGTTTGCCCGGTTCAAACCAAGGTCCGGCACTTGAAAGGCTTTGGTCGATCCCGATTAACCCAAGAAAAAGGAACGTACCGTTATGGCCGCCAAACTTCGACCGTACCAGTTCTACGATACTGCAGTGTCAATTTGCTCCACTTGTTTTCGCCGGGTAGACGCGAAGATCGTCTTCCAGGATGGCGGGGTCTGGATGTTGAAACGCTGCCAGGAGCACGGCGCCGAGCGGGTGCTGCTGGCTGACGATATCGACTACTACAGGCGGGCGCGCGAGGTCTTTCTAAAAACTCCGGAGCAAGTAGCGCATTACAACACGCCCGTCCGCTGGGGCTGTCCGTACGACTGTGGTGTATGTCCGGATCACGAGCAACACGGCTGCATCATGCTTATCGAAGTTACCGATGCCTGCAATCTGCGCTGTCCGACCTGTTACGCGATGAGCGGCCCGGAACGACAAAATCATCGGCCGCTCGAACAAATCGAGGCGATGCTCGATCTTGCCGTACGCAACGAAGAAGAACCGAGCATCGTCCAGATCTCCGGTGGTGAACCGACCATCCATCCGCAGTTTTTTGAGATCCTGGACGCGGCACGTCGGCGGCCGATTCAACATCTGATGGTCAATACGAACGGGATTCGAATCGCGAAAGAAGATGGTTTTGCGGAAAAGTTGAAAGAATATGAGCCGGGTCTCGAAGTTTATCTGCAGTTCGATTCATTTCGGCTGGAGGCCGTGCAGCTGTTGCGAGCTGCTGATACTCGCCGGATACACGAACGTGCGCTGGAACGGTTGAACGACCTGAATATTGGCACAACCCTTGTTGCGACGATTCGTCGCGGTGTCAACGACGACGAACTTGGTGAGATCATCGATTTTGCGCGGACTCAGCCGTGCGTGCGCGGAGTAACGTTTCAGCCGGTCCAGGCTGCAGGGCGTCTCGAGAATTACGAGGGCGGCTTCAATAAGGAGCGCGACCGCCTCACGTTGACTGAAGTCCGCAGGCGCATCCTCGAACAGAGCGATCTGTTTGCGCCGGAGGATATCCTGCCGGTGCCTTGCCATGCAGATAGCGTTGCGATGGCCTACGCACTCAAGTTGGACGGTAAATTCATACCACTGACGGGCATGATCGATCCGGAAACACTGATCGAGGGCGGGCGTAATACGATTGCCTACGAGAAAGAAGGCGTGATCAAGGACAAATTATTCAACCTGTTTTCAACTCACCACTCTCCAGGTTCACAAGCAGGCGCCATGAGCGATTTGCTTGCCGATATACCTGGACTGGCGGCGTTGAGGAAGCTCTCCTACGATAATATTTTTCGCATCCTGATCGTCGAATTCATCGATGCACATTCTTTCGATCTGCGCTCGATTCGCAAGACGTGCGTGCACATCGTCCACCCTGATGGTAAACGTGCAATACCGTTCGACATGTACAACATGTTGTACCGCGACGATCTGGAGCACACTCTACTTGCCGAGATCCGTAGCGAACGGGAGCCGATCAAACTCAACGGGCCGATTACGAGAGATATGCGTGCGCATGGATGATCGAGTCAAAAGTTGCTGCGCCGATTTTTATGAGCTTCCGCTTATTCAATCCCTGTTGGGTGATCAGTGGCACCCTGGCGGTCCGGCTCTTACCCGCAAGCTCGCGAGTTCCGTTCTGATAGGCCGGGAATCCCGGGTCCTGGACGTTGCAAGCGGCAATGGAGAGAGCGCACGAGTTCTTACACAACATTTCGGCTGTCATGTTACCGGCGTGGATTATTCAGCGGAGAATTGTGCCCGCGCTAATGCGATGGCGAATGAAACCGGCCTGGCGGAGAAAATTCAATTCATTGAGGGTGATGCCGAGGATCTGCCGTTTGCGGCAGATACGTTTGATGTAGTGATCTGCGAGTGCAGCCTGTGCGTCTTTCCGAATCGTTCAACGGCACTGGACGAGATACGCCGGGTTGTCCGACCCGGCGGCCACCTCGGCATATCGGATGTCGTCGTAAACGAAGCCGTCCCGGCATCGCTGCAAGACTTGTTCGGGCACGTGCTTTGTATTGGTGGTGCATTGTCGGTCGAGGGCTATCGCGACGCGTTCGCCGCGGCCGGATTTTCATCTATCAGGAGCCGCGATGCGAGCAATGCACTGAACGACATGATCGAACGCATCGAACGGCGTGCCCGCACCGTAAAGGGATTGCTGGGTACGAACAATATTGAACTTGAGCCAGGATGGCAGGTGTCGCGCTCAAGCATCGTCGAAGCACGGGATTTTGTCAGGAACGGCGGAGTCGGGTATGCCGTAATCACAGGCCGCAAGCCGCGTGACTGACAGGCCGGTGAACTACAACGAATCCGGGCCGTCCCAGTTTACGCGGACGCTGCTTGATGAACTTGGACGAAAGCATTACCGAATTGGCGCGTGGCGCAAGTTCATGGCGGATTCGTGGGCGCGATCGCTCGATGACATCCGGGCGTCGCCGTCGCTGACCCGATCGTTCCTGCTGTGGGCAGGCGCATTCTCCGTGGCTGGAGTCAGCCTGGTTTTTTTGTCGTGGCGGTTTCACGCAGATCCCGTGACGATGCGCTCACTCGTGTTCTGGCTACCGTGGTATGTGCTATCCGTGGTCTTCGTCCTGACACACCTCGGAATGGCCGATAGCGGCGACGGCGTCAGGGACAAACGGTTCTCGGCGCCGAACCAGTTGAGCTTCATGCGGCTGGCGCTGGCCCCACTGGTCCTGCTGCCTTGTCTCACCACACCGGTTCACCCGGTGACGGGCCCCGTTTTCATCGTGTTCATAACGGGTATGTCAGTGACCGACCTGCTGGATGGGTGGGTCGCCCGGCACTGGGGACGCAGCACGCGCCTGGGCAAGATGCTCGACTACCTGGCGGATCTCGCGTTCCTGACCTTCCTCACGATCGGCCTGTACCTGGTGACCGCCATCCCCGCGTCGCTGCTGTGGCTGCTGATGGTGCGCTATCCACTAACACTGATCGGAGCGCTGATCCTGTATTTCACGAGGGGCCCGGCGGAGCTCAAACCGACTTTCGTTGGCCGGGCGACGACATTGGTAACCAGCATCGTACTGCTCCTGATCTCGTTTAGATTCCTACTGAGCGCGGACTGGCCGTCATCGATATGGATCGACTGGTTCGTGCGGAGTCTTCATCTGCTGGTGGGAGCGAACATCATCTACCTGGTTTATCTTGGTTTCACCTGGGGCAGGAATGAGAGGGCAATAAGTTGAACAGGAAAAGATAATCCTGTGAGCAATCAGGTTGATCGGCCGCTGGACAATTCAAAGCCGACAACGATAATGGAATCGATAACGCGTCAACAGGAATAACAATAATGAACGTACAGCCTGCTGTATTGCCTGGAGTGCCACGCGTTGCACGCTACCTGAACTTCAGTATTCGACCGGGAGCTACACGGGCAGCGTCCATGGCGGTCATTCGGACACTCGACATCGATGAGCAAATGCTTGTCGGCATCGGCGAACCGCTGGCGGCGTTCTGGAAAAGTTGCGTCGACGGACTCCGATCCTTTCCTGCGTTGTCCGGACCCGGCGTGCAGATCCCGTCCACACAACATGCTTTGTGGTGCTGGCTGCGGGGCGACGATCAGGGGGAACTCGTCAATCGCAGCAACGCGATTGCAGATTCGCTCAATAAGACGTTTCGCCTGGAGCAGGTCCTTGATGCGTTCAAATACGGTGACGGGGAACTGGGTCTTGATCTGACCGGATACGAAGACGGCACCGAGAATCCGACCGCAGACGATGCGGTCGCCGCTGCGATCGTGAAAGACGGCGCGGAGGGCATGGACGGGTCGACCTTCGTAGCAGTGCAACAATGGGTACACGATCTCGGATACTTTGGCGCGTTACCCCAGCAGGAGCAGGACCACATCATCGGCCGCCGGAAATCCGACAATGCCGAGATCGAGGATGCCCCGGCGTCTGCCCACGTCAAACGAACCGAGCAGGAGAGCTTTACGCCGGACGCATTTATCCTGCGTCGTTCGATGCCATGGGCTGATGCGTCCGGCGAGGGGCTGATGTTTGTCGCGTTCGGCGACACGCTGGACGCTTTCGAAATGCAACTCAGGAGAATGGCGGGTCTCGAGGACGGCATTCCTGACGCACTGTTCCGTTTCTCGCGTGCCATCAGCGGTGCGTACTACTGGTGCCCCCCTGTGCGCGATGGCGCACTCGACCTGAGAGCTTGGGAGAATTGAAAAACAATGACAACTAAACGTGGCAGGGATTTGCTTAATGATCCGATTCTGAATCGCGGAACTGCTTTCACGCGTACAGAGCGGGAGCAATTTGGCTTGAGTGGTTTGTTGCCGGACAGGGTGGAATCGCTTGGGCAACAAATGGAGCGCGTAATCGAAAACTGCGCCGCGAAACCGTCCGACATCGAGCGCTACATCTTTCTGATGGCATTACAGGATCAGAACGAGACGCTTTTTTACCATACGATCCTGCAGGACCTTGAGGAATACATGCCACTCATCTATACGCCGACGGTTGGTGAGGCAGCCTTGCGTTACGGTGCGATCTTTCGGCGTCCACGTGGACTGTATGTCACTGCGAATGACAGGGGTCGCGTCGCAGAGGTGCTGCAGAATTGGACTGGCCGCGACCCGCGCGTCATCGTGGCGACTGACGGAGGGCGAGTACTGGGCCTTGGCGACCTCGGCGCCAATGGCATGACCATCTCCATCGGCAAGCTGGCGCTGTATACGGCGGCTGGAGGCATCCAGCCAGCCAAAACGCTTCCGATCGTCGTAGACGCGGGGACCGATAACGAAGATCTTCGCGCCAGTCCGCATTATCTCGGAGTCCGGCAACCGCGTCTGACGGGAGCCGCGTACCTCGAGTTGATGGACGAGTTCGTTGCAGCTGTCGGAGAGGTGTTCCCCGGTGCAATGCTCCAGTTCGAGGACTTCGCCACGAACAATGCCATCGCGCTGCTCGAGCGCTATCGAAACGAGACCTGCACGTTCAACGACGATATTCAGGGCACAGCCGGCGTGACCCTGGCCGGATTGATGGCCGCCCTGCGAATCACAGGTGGGAATTTGAAAGAGCAGACCTTGTTGTTCGTCGGCGCGGGCTCGGCGAACATCGGAATCGGCGAGCTCGTGGCCGGCGCAATCGCCGATCAGGGGCTGGATCTTGCTGAGGCGCGGCTACGATGCTGGTTCATGGACAGCAAGGGTCTGATCGTCAAAGACCGAGATCGTCTGAAGCCACACACCCTGCCATTCGCTCATGAGCATGATCCAATGACGGGAATCGCAAACGTAATTGACGCGTTGCAACCCACGGTGCTCATCGGGGCGACGGGCCAGCACGGCATCTTCGGCCGTGACGTGATCGAAGCGATATCGCGCGCCAACGAACGGCCGGTCATTTTCGCGCTGTCCAATCCGACATCACGCTCGGAGGCAACCGCGGAAGAAGTCTATGGTTGGAGCGACGGTCGCGCCGTATTCGCCAGCGGCAGTCCGTTCGATCCCGTAACCGTGCAGGGCAAGACGCTGGTGCCGGGGCAATCGAACAACGTTTATATCTTCCCCGGGATCGGGCTCGGCGTTACCGCGTGCAGGATTCGTCGCGTGACCGACGAGATGTTTCGCGTCGCGGCGCAGGCGGTGGCGGAACTCGTTACAGAAGCAAACCTGGAACAAGGACGGCTGTTTCCCGAATTGGCGCAAATTCGAGACGTATCGCTGGAAATCGGCATCGCGATTTCTTACCTTGCGTTCGAGCAAGAGCTCGCAGGCATCGACGAACCCGAGGACCTCCGCGAGTACATCACGGCACATATGTACGAACCGAACTACGAGCGTCCGGCATTGGATGCGGGCTGATCATTTTACTGCATGACCGAGGGGACGCACATGATCAAAAACATCGATTATTCGATCGGTGACATCCCCGATCTCACGACCGAGCAGATGATCGAAGTAGACCGGGCGATGATCGAGGACTACGGAATCGAATTGATTCAGATGATGGAGAATGCAGGCAGGAATCTCGCGCATCTTGCACGCGAACGTTTCCTCGCCGGAGATCCACGCGGAAAGCACGTGGTCGTAATGGCAGGCCGCGGAGGCAATGGCGGCGGTGCGATGGTGTGTGCCCGACGGCTGGCGAACTGGGGGGCAGTGGTGGAAGTCTGCCTGACCAGGGAGCCAGGAGACTTCAAAGGCGTCCCGGCGCAGCAACTCCGTATCCTGGGCCGCATGCAGCTGCCGGTCTCTCCGCCAAGATCTACAGCCTTCTTTTCGGATTCCAGCAAAATAGATCTCATCGTGGATGGACTGATCGGCTACAGCCTGTCGGGTGCGCCGCGTGGTTCAGCGGCCGAGATGATCCGCTGGGCCAACGGTCAGCGCGCGCCCATTTTGGCTCTTGATGCGCCCTCGGGTCTGGACACGGCGACCGGGCAGGTATTCGATCCTGCGATCGACGCCGCGGCGACACTCACGCTCGCGCTGCCCAAGCAGGGGCTTCGCTCCGGTCTCGTGCAGGTGGGCGAACTTTACCTGGCGGATATCAGCGTGCCGCCGGCGCTGTACCAACAATCCCTCGGATTGGAGGTCGGACCACTGTTCGCCGTGAGTGACCTCGTTCGATTGCAATGACCCTTTATCAAAATAAGGAATGAGAATGACTGACCGTATTGATGAGAAAGAACTTGCAGCGCTATTCATGGAGACTGGCAAGCATCACCATAAGGCCTACGAATCATCGGATGGAGTCGACCCGGAGTGGGCGTTATTTTATGCCGGCTACTTCCAGACGAAGATATGGGATCGGCTCGGCGAGGTGCCGACGCGCAGCGGAATTATTCACTTCCTGCTGGATGCGGACAAGGCGTTTCAGGCCACGGGCAAAGAGTACATGGAATGGCCGGCATACTATGCGAATCTGTATCTCACGAGAAATGCGACCGACTAGATCGACGCACCAGTAACCGACAAGAAGGAGAACAAAATGCAGAGCCCGTCATACGGGATCCTTGGTCGCCAGGCGCCGGAGTGGGGTGTCCGGCAATGGTTCAACCTCCCCGCCGGCGAAGAGACAATCGAACTGCAAGACTACGATGGCAAGGTAGTCTACCTGTACTGTTTCCAGTCCTGGTGCCCAGGCTGTCACAGCTCCGGTTTTCCGTCGATGCTGTCTGCGATAGACATGTTCAATAATGCCAGCGATGTGGCGTTCGTGACCGTGCAGACGGTCTTCGAAGGATTTGAAATAAATTCCGCGGCGAAGGCGGAGGAGACGGCAAAGCGTTACGGATTGACGATCCCGGTGGGGCACGATCCCGGTCCGGACAATTCAGGCTCAGTATTGATGCGCCACTATCGAACCGGCGGTACGCCCTGGACCGTGATCATCGGTAAAGACGGTCATGTGCACTTCAATGAGTTTCACGCGAGTACGGGGCCTATTTGCCAGCTTGTCGATTTGTTGCGCCGCGCAGCATGAGGTACACGATCGATATTGCCTGAAGTATCTAATCCTGACTCTTCACCTCGATCAATTCGCGGCCCAGAAAGAAACTCAATACGATGCGGATCATCACGAGCAGTCCGAGCGCCAGCAGGTCGTCCATATTCATGCTGATGGTCGTCATTATGATGTCGGAGATGATAATGAACTCCAGCGAAAGGAGAATGTAGCTGCCCAATCCCATGCGCAGGCTCCGGATTTCCTGGACGCATTCGAGACCTCGCAATCGCTTGATCTCGAAAGCGAGGAAATGGGCGATGAATCTAAGTGCCGCGTATACCAGGATTGCGATACCAATCAGCTCAATCGATGTGGCGATCAACTCTAAAATCGGAGTGGCTCTTTCCATTCGTGTTTCCCCTAAGACTTAGCGTCCCCGCCGATCGCGCTGCGAAAGAACGGAATCGACGATCTCCCCGGCCGCCGCAATGTGCGCATCACCGTCGAAGATCCGGCGCAGGTCCTGTTCCGACAAGATACCGCTGATGTCAGTGGTCTGTAGCAACACGTCCATGAACATCTTGCCATTTTGGGCATCGGCGACCGCCGCTTCAACCAGGTCATGTGCCTTCTGGCGTCCAAGTGTCGGTGCCAGGGCCATCATGACCGCCTCAGCGTAGACAAACTGTTGTGATATCTCGAGATTTTCCCGCATGCGTTCGGGATGGACCTCCAGGCCCTCGAGGAGCTCCTGCACTCGCTCAAGCGCACACACGGCATGAGATGTTGCGTCCGGGATGAGGGTCCATTCCATTTGCCAAGTTGCCGATCCGCGCTCGTGGTCCTGCACCATCGCTTCGAGCATGCTTGCGACCTCCGCACGCACCAGTCGAGCCGCGACGATAATTTGTTGCGACAGGACGGGGTTGCGTTTCTGCGGCATCGTAGAGCTGATACCCCGACCCTCTGCCGCAGGCTCATGAACTTCGCCGACTTCAGTCTGAGCCAGCAGCATGATATCGGTCGCGATCTTCGCAAGGCTGCCGGTCAGGAGGCCGAGGAAAGTGATCAATTCGGCCAGGGAATCCCGGTGTGTATGCCAGCTGATCGTCGGCTCGCCGAGATTCAGGCGCTCCGCCAAACCCTGCCGTACGGCTACCCCATCGGGATACAGAGCGGCCAGCGTGCCGACGGCGCCGCCGAACTGTACCTGCAACAGTCGTGGGCGAAGTTCGTCCAGGCGTTGCTGGTGCCGTTGTAATGACGCCAGCCAGCCGGCGGCCTTGTAACCGAAGGTGACGGGAACGGCCTGCTGCAATTGGCTGCGCCCGACTGTCAGCGTGTGCCTGTGCTCATCGGCGATGATGGCCAATCTGGAGACGATCAAATCGAGCGTCTCGCCGGTCCAGTCAACGACGTCCCTCAGGCCGAGCACTAGCCCTGAATCCATCATGTCTTGGGTCGTCGCACCCCAATGCACGTACTGGCCAAGTCCGTCGGGCACGATCTCCGACAGTTGGCGAACGAGACCGACAATCGGGAACCCGACTCTGGCGAAGTCCTCGCGATAACGGTCGCGATCGACGCGTTCGACGCTCGCATTTTCTGCAATTGCCTGTGCGGCGTTTTCAGGTATCAGTCCGAGTGCTGCCTGTGTCTGTGCGAGTGCTACCTCGACCCGGATGTAGCGAGCCAGGACCTCCGTTTCGGAAAACAGTGAGTCAATACGCGCGCTGCGGATAGTCGGATCCACCATCGGTCAGCCCGTCCGGTCAGGCGCCCTTGAATTGGGAGCAATCCACAGATTTCATCTCCTTCATCAGCGCCATGTCCAGCTTCGATTCGACCGGCACATCGATGACGTGTACGCCACCTTGACTGGCTGCATCGTCCAGCAATGCGCGGAACGTAGCCGGGTCGTCGAGCCGGTGTCCGTGTGCGCCGAAACTGTTGGCATAGCCGACGAAGTCGGGATTGCCAAATTCGACACCGAAGTGACCTTGCTGGTTCGCTTTCTGCTTCATGCGGATCATGCCGAGCCCGGTGTCATTGAATATGACGACGATGAGATCGAGATTGAGGCGCACCGCAGTTTCCAGCTCCTGGCTGTTCATCATGAATCCGCCATCGCCGGTGAGAACGACCACCTGTCGATCCGGGTGAACAAGCTTGGCGGCAATCGCTGCCGGCAAGCTGATGCCCATGCTGCCGAGCGCGTGGTCGATCAGCATCGTATTCGGCTGGTATGCAGGGTAATGTCGTGTACCCCACAGCGTGTGCATGCCGTTGTCGAGCGAGAGTATGTCATTCTCGCCCATGAACTCGCGCAGCTGCTGAACAATATAGCCTTGGCGAGCCGGTGCGCTCGAGTCAGCGGCGGCGTGTTCGATACTTGCCTGCATTGCTTCCGCCGCACGCAACATTGGGCCGTGGTCCCAGTTTTTATTGGGCGATAGCGAGTCGGCGATGCCACCCAGCGCAGCAGCGATGTCGCCGACCACCTGATGTTGTGGGAAGTAGACCGTGTCTCCCTGTGCGGGGAACGGGTTGAGGTGGATGACGGTCCGTCCATCATCGGGTTGCATGAGAAATGTCGGTTTCTCCAGCACGTCATGGCCGACGTTCAGGATTACGTCGGCTGCCTGCACCGCGCAGTTCGGATAATCACCAGGCATGATCGACGTGCCAACATACAGCGGTCCACGTTCGTTCGCCACGCCTTTGCCCATCATCGTGACGACAAACGGGATCTGGGTTTTCTCGATCAGGCTGCGCAGGGCCGTGGCGACCTCGGGTCGATTGGCGCGCGTGCCGCCGCCTACCATGATGAGCGGGCGACGGGCCTCGCGGAACAGCTGCGCCGCTCTATCGATGCTTGCCGGCGAGGGGACCGGCGTGTCGCCGTGATTGCAGGGCACCAGCGGTCCGAGTTTATCGTCCTGCATCACGTCATCGGGAAGCTCCAGATGGGCTGGCCCCTGGCGGCCCTCCAGGGCGCTCATCATCGCCTGACGCACAAGTGCGCCGAGCATGGCGCCGGAAGGGACACTGGCAGTAAATTTCGTGATTGGCCGCATCATGTCGACAACGTTGACTACCTGGTACTGTCCCTGCTTGTTTTCACGGACCGCTTTTTGGCCCGTAAAAATTAACATCGGCATGGCTGCCAGGTAGGCGTGTGCTGCGGGCGTCGTCAGGTTGGTGGCGCCTGCCCCGAGCGTGGACATCGCGACCGCGAGCTTGCCGGTAAGGCGGCCATAAGCAGCGGCCATGAAACCCGCTGCCTGTTCATGGCGAGTGAGAACGAATTTGATGCGGCCGTTCTGCCGAAGTGCCTCGGTAAATTGCAGATTCTCATCACCCGGGATACCGAAAACATATTCGACACCTTCGGCGACGAGCGCTTCAACCAGTTGATCGGCAGCATTCATGATCTTGTCTCCCGTGGCGTCATAATTCGGAGCTGCCCTGGCTCAACACTGCCTGTGGATCTTCACTCACCAATGCGTCCTTCACCTGATCCATCTTGGTCATGATTTTGTGACTCTTTTGCAGGATAGCCTCGGCCGATGCCGCCGGGATGATTACCGCTGTTGATCCGTGCGCAAACACATAATCACCCGGGATAACCGTGACACCCGCCACGCACACGGGCACATCCGTGAGGTAAGGCTGTATTTCGTTGCCGCCGGCGCGGCACGTTTCGCCTTTGCCATAAGCGGCGAATTCATAAGTGTTCAGCTCGTCGTAGTCCCTCAGCTGACCATCACAGAGAATGCCGTCCATGTTGTGGTTCCTGACCCTCGACAGCTTGGTGCCGCCACCGAGCGATGCGTGCCCATAGCCATTGCTCGCCATCACCAGCACTTTTCCTGTTGGATCCTCGTCGCCGATCGCGCGGTAAAAGGCCGGTCCGAGACTGTGCTTCGCCGGATCCATCAGGTCCTTGCGCACGGGCATGTAAGCAATCGTCGCGGCCGGAC
>Ga0255056_10000039_pt1 | contig 28990 bp, 29 predicted proteins | sample Cases_109_1_MG_FD_183639 | JGI IMG/M metagenome (GOLD analysis project Ga0255056, IMG submission 183639) | Seawater microbial communities from Amundsen Gulf, Northwest Territories, Canada - Cases_109_1 | ecosystem: Environmental > Aquatic > Marine > Gulf | place: Canada: Northwest Territories... | reverse complement strand
CCAGTGGATGGGCGCACTCGCGTTGCTCGTGCGTCTGTCGGATGGCTTCGCCATCCTCGGGTCGAACACTTGTCAAATGCCGTGAGAGGGCAGCGTCCTAACCGCTAGACGAAGGGAGCACAGTGGTGCCCGGACTGGCCGGGGGCTGGTATTATACGGCCGCCTAACAAATGCTCAAGTAGAACATCATCAATAAACCCAAGATTATTCCCCGCCCGGACCACACGGTCTCACGCAACGATATTTCCGGAAGTGCGCTGAAAGTGCTGTACCGATTGCACAAAGCCGGTTACCAGGCGTTTCTGGTCGGTGGCTGCGTGCGCGATGCTCTGATCGGGCTGCATCCGAAGGACTTCGACGTCGCCACCAACGCGACGCCGGAAGAGGTGCGGGCGCTGTTTAGCAATTGCCGTCTAATCGGCAGGCGGTTTCGGCTTGCTCATGTTCGCTTCGGCCGGGAAATCATCGAGACCGCTACTTTTCGCGCTGCCGCGAACCACAAAGATGATGATGTGGCCCACGACCAGGAAGGTCGCATCATTCGGGACAATGTCTACGGCACGATCGACGAGGATGTCTGGCGCCGGGACTTCACCTGCAACGCTCTGTATTACAACATCGCCGACTTCAGTATTTGGGACTACGCCGGCGGCATGGAGGACGTTGAGCGCCGTCGTCTGGTATTGATCGGTGACCCTGACCATCGCCTTCGGGAAGATCCTGTCCGCATGCTGCGTGCGGTGAGATTTGCCGCGAAACTGAATTTCAAGATCGACAAAAGCGTCGTCGATGCCATGCAAAACAATGTAGGGCTTCTGACAAACGTGCCCGCGGCACGCCTGTTTGACGAATTTTTGAAGCTATTTCAGGGCGGCCATGCCGAACGAACCTTCGAGTTATTGTGGGAGTACGGCTTGTTCGACGAAATGTTTCCGGCGACGGCGCAGGAGCTGGAACAGGATCACGAGTTTGGGAAATTCCTGCAGGCGGCGCTTCGCAATACGGATCGGCGAGTCAAAGCCGAAAAGTCGGTGACACCCATGTTCCTGCTGGGTGTGTTTCTCTGGGCGCCAGTCAAGCGGCTCGCCGCGATCCGACGCTCAGAAGAGAAAATGTCGGAATCCCAGTCTTTGAGTCTCGCGGCCTACGAGATTACGTCCGAGCAACAGCGACGAATCTCATTGCCGAAACGATTCACCGTGCCGATGCGTGAAATGCTGGCATTGCAGCCACGCTTTTTGGTTACCACGGGAAAACGCGGTTTGAATCTGCTTGAGCATCGGCGCTTTCGGGCGGCTTACGATTTCATGATGTTGCAATCCGAAGCCGGCCTCATCGACAAGGACATCGCGACATTCTGGACCGACGTACAAAAGCAGTCTGCAGAGGAACGCGCCAGCAGTTTCAAATTGCAGACAACAGCCGCGAGCGGCAAGCGGCGCCGACGAAGACGCAGGCCGCGTTCAACATCAGGCCAGGACGCATGAGCAAAAGTCGGCGCGTCTGGGTGCCAGCCTACATTGGCCTGGGCAGTAATCTGGACAGTCCAGGGCGGCAGATAGAGACGGCTTTCGAATTGCTGGACGGAATTGCTGACACACGCCTGGTTGCCCGGTCATCGCTGTACCGGTCGGCGCCCTTCGGCGGTGTAGAACAACCCGACTTCGTCAACGCCGTGGCGGCTCTGCGGACAAGGCTTTCTGCCGTCGAGTTGCTCGCCCATTTACAGGAGATTGAGCGCGTTCGGGGGCGCGAGCGAGGTGGACCGCGTTGGGGTCCGCGAGTCCTGGACCTCGATTTACTCGTGTATTCAAGCGAAGTCGTTGACGAACCTGACCTGAATGTTCCGCACCCGGGCATTGCCGAGCGAAATTTTGTATTGTTGCCCTTGCGTGAACTTGCGCCGGAGCTGGTGGTGCCAGGGCTCGGCCGAGTGAGCAATATTTCCGTGAATGAACAAGAACCGCGCATAGCGCGCATCGCTTGAAGGGTCGTTCTATTGTCCGTCAGCTCACTAGGTCCAAGAGGCAACGCGTCGCGATTTATCGTCGTCGAAGGGCCGATCGGTGTCGGCAAGACGGCACTGACGAAGCGTCTTGCCGATAGCCTGTCGGCGGAGCTCGTTCTTGAGGAAGCTGCGGAAAACCCGTTTCTCGAACGCTTTTATCGCGATGGCAGCAGCGCGGCTTTACCGGCGCAAATGTTTTTCCTGTTTGCGCGTGCTCGCCAGCTCGAGGATTTACGGCAGTCGGACCTTTTCACAGACGTGCGAGTCGCCGATTACCTGTTCGCGAAAGATCGCTTATTCGCGGAACTGAACCTTGATAGCGATGAGTTGGCGTTGTACGACAAGGTTGCAGAAAATATGGCTGTTGAGCCTCCGGTGCCGGACCTGGTGATCTACCTGCAGGCGTCAGTGGATGCATTGATGGAGCGGATTGCGCGGCGCGGAATCAACTATGAAACCATGATTGATCGGCATTATCTTGAACGACTGACCGATGCCTACGCCCGTTTTTTCCATGGCTACGACGAGGGACCGCTACTGATCGTGAACGCCTCGCAGATTGATCCGATTCACAATGAGGCCGATTACGAGCAGCTATACCAGCAAATCGAGCGCACGACCGGCGGGCGACACTTTTTCAATCCCGTAGCGGCCGCGTTGGCCTGAGCGAAAATCGAAATCCATGTATACCCAACTTGAACAACGTGGCATGTCTGAGCCGCCCGTCAATATATCGACGCTCCGGGGCATGAAAGAAAAGGGCGAAGCGATCGCTTGCCTGACAGCCTACGACGCCAGTTATGCCGCGCTCGTCGATGCGGCAGGGACAGATCTTGTGCTGGTCGGCGATTCCCTCGGCATGGTGATACAAGGTCATGACACGACGGTTCCCGTGACCGTTGATGACGTCGTCTATCACTCCCGCGCCGTTGCGCGCGGCCTGCGACGAGCGTTCCTGGTCGCCGACATGCCATTTATGAGTTACTCGAACCCGGACCAGGCGCTGGAAAATGCCGTTCGACTGATGCAGGAAGGCGGCGCGATGATGATCAAACTTGAGGGTGGGGCAGGGCAAATCGATATCGTTGAGCATCTCGCGCGCCACGACATTCCCGTGTGTGCGCACTTGGGGCTGAAGCCGCAGTCTGTTCATAAAATTGGCGGCTTCAAGGTGCAGGGCCGCGACTCGAAGAAGGCGAAGGAGATGCTGGGTGCCGCAAAGGGCTTGCAGGATGCCGGCGCCGACCTGGTTTTACTCGAGTGTGTGCCCAACGAAGTTGGCGAGACGATCACGAAAGCGCTGGACGTGCCGGTGATCGGCATTGGTGCCGGCCCGAACGTCGACGGCCAGATCCTCGTTCTCTACGATATTCTCGATATTACACAGGGTCGGACACCTCGCTTCGTGCGAAATTTTCAGGCGAATTACACATCACCGCTAGGGGCCCTGCAGGGATATGTTGAGGCCGTGCGAGACCGTAGTTATCCTGCGCCTGAACACTGTTTTTCCTGATGCGGTCAAATTGACAGGAATCTGATGCAAGTCATCACGACTAAACAAGAACTGCAGGAACAACTGACCGACTGGCGGCATCGTGACGAGCATGTGGCCCTCGTTCCAACGATGGGCAATTTGCACGCCGGGCATGTCAGGCTGGTGGAGCTGGCACGCGAGCACGCCGAGCGCGTTGTCGTGTCTGTTTACGTTAATCCGACGCAGTTCGGTGACGGCGAAGATTTTGAGGATTATCCGCGCACGTTGGAGCGCGACACACGTCGCCTGAAGCACATCGGTGCGGATGTGTTATTTGTGCCGGAGGACGAAACGGTTTATCCGTTCGGCCACGATTGTTCGACCGTCGTTTCAGTTCCCGGTCTCACCGAAAATTTCTGCGGCGCGTCGAGGCCGGGGCACTTCGACGGCGTAACGACCGTCATCGCGCGATTTTTTGTCCTTGTTCAGCCTGATGTCGCTGTGTTCGGGCAGAAGGATTTTCAGCAACAACTCGTTATTCGTTTTATGGCTGAAGACCTCGCGTTGCCGATTCGCATCATCACTGCCCAGACAATTCGCGATGCTGATGGACTGGCACTTAGCTCGAGAAATCAGTATTTGAGTGACGAAGAGCGTGCGGTCGCGCCACAGCTGTACGAGGCCTTGTCCGCGATCGGGTCATCGCTGCAAAGCGGCGAACACGATTTCGAGAAACTGGAAAAGAAAGCGATCAAGCAGCTTAAGAAAGCAGGTTTCGAAATTGACTACGTGGCCGTTCGTCGGGCACAGAATCTTGCGATTCCGGATCGTGATTGCGATGAACTTGTTGTTCTCGCGGCGGTGCATCTTGGCGATGTGCGACTAATCGACAATGTCGTCGTTACGATATAGACAGATTTAAACTGAGACAGCATCGCGGCCGGCTCGTTTGGCGCGATACAAGGCTGCGTCGGCGGCACGAATCAGACTTTCGAGCGTGCCGTGCTCCTCGAGCTGGGCGACGCCCATCGAAATTCGCACCGGAATCTGAATGAGTGAGTCATCGGCGTCAGCCGTGCTGCCGCTCACACATTGGCGCACGCGATCGGCAATCATTACCGCGTGCTCTTCATTGACGCCCGGCAGCAGTACGGCAAATTCGTCGCCGCCATAGCGAATGAGCACATCGCGCGGACGAAACTGCGTTTTGAGGATGTGCGAAACGGCAGAGAGCGCTCTGTCGCCGGCGATGTGTCCAAACTTGTCGTTGAAGTCCTTGAAATGGTCGACGTCAACCATGATGAGCGAGACTGGAAGCTCGTCCGTCGTGCAACGCAGTATTTCCCGAGGAAAGGATTCTTCCATTGAGTGGCGATTGCCGAGGCCGGTCAGTGCGTCGGTTATCGCATGACGCTCGAACTTGCGTAACTCGCCGTAACTGTCCGCGATGACCCGATTGTGGCTACGAACACGCTCGGAGAGGACGACCAGCAGATTCTTTGCGAATTCGTGCGAGGCATTCACCATGCTCCAGAGAGTCGTCTGGTGTATGACAAGCAGATGCGCGTCTTCAGCGCCAACCACATAAGCCGAAGGATCGCGGTCTTCGATAATCGACATCTCGCCGACACACGAGCCGACTTCCATGGTGGCGAGAGCGGGTGTATCGATGGATCCGACATGAACGTCAAGGCTGCCTGACAAGACAATGAAAACTTGTTCGTTTTTTTCGCCGGGCGACAGCAGCAACTCGCCGGCGGCGAGGTCGCGACGGTCGCAGTCCTGCAGCAATGCCTGGATGTCATCGGGCAGCACGCCCTTGAACAGATCCAGGCTGTCCAGCAGAGAACGCTTGTAATCCGAGTTTATCGCCAGACCTTCAGACATCGCGCAATTCTGGCGTCAAATGGCAGCAAAATATAACGACTGCGGCACATAATGGCCGACATCCGGCCGCAGATGCTCGAACTGAGACCTTAGTCCGTTTGGGAATCCAGTTCGGCGCGCGCTTCGGCGAATTTGGCACGATCTTCTGCGCTGGGTTCCGGGTAGCGCAAGCCGATCCCTTGCAGCGCATCAATGATGATCCCGGCGACACGGGCGCGCATATAGCTCTTGTCGTCGGCAGGAATGGCGTACCACGGCGCCCAGGGTTTCGACGTTACGTTCATTGCGTCTTCGTAAGCACGCATATAGTCATCCCAATAACGCCGCTCAATGACATCCTGTGGCTCGAACTTCCAGTTCCTGTCCGGATTATCAAGGCGCGCGAGAAAGCGCTTCTTTTGCTGTTTCTTTGAAACGTTCAACCAGAACTTGATGATGACCGTGCCATTGCGCGCGAGATGTTCTTCCTGCTCGCGAATGGACCGCAGCCGATCGTCCCAAATCGTTTCGAGATTCAATTCGCCCGGCAATCGTTGCGATGCCAGAATTTTCGGATGAACCCGCACAATCAGTACCTCTTCGTACTGACTGCGATTAAATATGCCGATACGACCGCGTTCGGGCAGGCGGCAGCTTGTGCGCCATAAAAAGTCGTGGTCGAGTTCCAGGCTGGAAGGCCGCTTGAACCTGTAAACCTGGCAGCCGGACGGATCAACGCCCTGCATGACGGCTCGAATCGTGCTGTCTTTGCCAGCAGCATCCATTGCCTGGAACACCAATAATACGGAATGCCGGTCGCCTGCAGCGAGGACACGCTGCGATTGCTTGAGATTGTCTCTCGCCTGTTTTCGAAACTCGCCCTCGTGCCGGTGACCGCCGGTTAAGGGAACCGTACTGGCTTCGCTGATTTTGAAACTGCCGTCGTAGGGGACGAGATAGGGTGATGTTGGCGCTTCGAACATTGCTGTGCTCCGTTTTTCTTTTTTGTTTATTGCGGCCCGGCATTATGCTGCGAGAGCGCCCATGATACGTGTTCTGCTACCAGTTCAGATTCGATGTTACTTCGTTGGTTCAATGCGTCGATAACGGCCGGCGTGGTCTTGGCGTTGCCAAGCGCCACGGCCAAGTTTCGTAGCCATCGTTCATAGCCGATACGACGAATGGCACTGCCCTCTGTACGCTCCAGCCATTCTTCCTCGGTCCACAGAAATAAATCGGTCATCTTGGCCGTGTCGAGTCCGTGTCGCGGCTTGAAGTCACCCTCGGCCGTCGGCTCGGCGAACTTGTTCCACGGGCAAAAGAGTTGGCAATCATCGCAACCGTATATCCGATTGCCGATCGCTTTTCGAAACTCCAGCGGTATTGCTTCTTTCGATTCGATCGTCAAATATGAAATGCAGCGTCGCGCATCAAGTTTATAGGGCGCGACGATCGCTTTCGTCGGGCACACATCGATGCACGCCGCGCAGGTTCCACAATGTCCTGTTGCCGCCTCATCGGTGGGTAGTGGCAGGTCCGTGTACAACTCACCCAGGAAGAACCACGATCCAGTGGTCTTGTTGATGAGGTTGGTATGCTTCCCAATCCAGCCGAGCCCTGCTTTTTCTGCGATGGCTTTTTCTAGAACCGGCGCACTGTCAACGAATACGCGATGACCGAATTCGCCGACTTCAAGCGATATTTGATGTGCCAGCGCGCGCAGTCGCCCGCGCATCAACTTGTGATAGTCCCGTCCCAGCGCGTAACGCGACACATAGGCGCTCGTTTCATGGTCCAGTAGACGTATCGCCTCGTCCTGCGATTCGGGCAGGTAGTCCATGCGGACTGAAATGACGCGAAGTGTTCCAGGCACAAGTTCTTCCGGATGGCTTCGCTTGCTGCCGTGCCGGTGCATGTAATCCATCGTTCCGTGAAAATTCACTTGTAGCCATTCGCGAAGGCGGTCGTCGGCCTCCGACAAATCGATATTGCTGACGCCAAGCTGTTGGAAGCCCAGATCCATGCCCCAACGCTGGATGTCGACTTTGAGATTGGCGTAGTCCATTGTTTTGCTTTGCATGCTCAACGCGTTATGGCTGGTCCGCTCACAGTATAATCGTGTGCATGGACAGCATGCCCGTTGAAATCTATGCGGTTGCGGCAATTCGGGAAATTGACCGGACGGCGATCGAGAAAGCGAATATTCCCGGCTACACGTTGATGAAACGTGCCGGCGAGGCGGCGCTGCAGGTTGCGATCAGTCGCTTTCCGGACGCAAAACGCTGGCAGGTAATTTGCGGCAGTGGCAATAACGCTGGCGATGGCTACGTTGTGGCACGTCTTGCGGCGCAGCAGGGAATGGCTGTTTCGGCGCTTGCGCTTGCGAGTCCGGAGTCGCTTCAGGGAGACGCGGCAAGCGCGTACGGCGACTTCGCAGCCGAAGGCGGTGTTGTAGCGGAATGGTCGGGAGAGCTTGATCACGATGCGGAATTGCTGGTCGACGCTATTCTCGGGAGCGGCCTCGAGCGTGAAATTGCAGGCGAATTCGCCGCTGTCGTTGCTGCCGTTAACAATCACCCGGCCTCGATCCTGTCGCTGGATATTGCCACCGGTCTGCATGGCGACACAGGCGAGGTACTCGGGAGCGCCGTTAATGCGGACCTGACCGTCACGTTTGTTGGCTTGAAACCAGGATTGTTTCTCGGTGGCGGACCGCAACATTCGGGCGATATTGCCTACGACGGGCTTGAAATCGCGGAATCCTGTCGCGATCCGTCGTTGGCGGTCATGAAACGCATCGCTACTCGAAGTATCGGCGATTTTTTGCCACGTCGCGCACGTGATTCGCACAAAGGTGATTTCGGACACGTTCTGGTGATTGGCGGCGGCGCGGGAATGCCGGGTGCCGTGCGCCTGTGCGGCGAGGCTGCTCTAAGAGCCGGCGCCGGCCGTGTCAGCATTGCAACGGATCCCGCGCACGCGGCCAGCATCGTTGCATCGCGGCCGGAGCTGATGTCACACGGCATTAAGTCGGCAGAGCAGCTGGAGGCGTTGCTCGCAAAGGCCGATGTCGTCGCGTTTGGACCCGGACTGGGTCAGTCTGCGTGGGCTAGCGACTTGTATGAATGTGTTGCGGCCGATGATCGCCCGTCGGTCTGGGATGCGGATGCGTTAAATCTGCTCGCTGAAACAGGCGGTCGGGATGCAAATCGGGTCATAACGCCGCACGCGGGAGAGGCGGGTCGCTTGCTCGACTCGTCAAAAATTCACGTTCAAGCCGACCGAATAGCCGCCCTGGATGACCTGTACGACCGCTTTGGCGGGGTTGTGGTCTTAAAAGGCGCGGGCAGTCTTGTGTCATCCTCAGACTCCGTGCCCTGGATTTGCACAGCAGGCAATCCGGGCATGGCGGCACCCGGAATGGGCGATGTTCTGACCGGAATCATCGCTGCGTTGATGGCTCAGGGTCTGACGCCTGAGCAAGCCGCTTGTGCCGGTGTCCAGGCTCACGCGCTGGCCGGTGATCTTGCGGCCAAAGCGGGCGAGCGCGGTTTGATCGCATCCGATCTGCTGGCAAATTTACGCGCTGTGTTTAATCCATGAGCCTGTTTTTGAGCGATGAAGCCGCGACGATCGCATTTGCGGAGCGACTGCACGCGGCATTGCCCAACGATGTCGCGGGCTGGACAGTGTTGTTGGACGGTGAGCTGGGGGCCGGCAAATCGACGCTGGCGCGGGCACTGATACGGGCGATGGGCCATGCCGGGGCCGTGCCCAGTCCGACCTACACACTGGTGGAGCCCTATCAACTGCCGGCGGGGAGCGTTTATCACGTTGATTTATATCGGGTTTCAGCCGAGGAAGAGCTACGTTTCCTCGGCTGGAACGAGCTCGACGATGGCTTTCGCCTCGTTGAGTGGCCGGATCGCGCGCCAGGGCTCGCGGCCAGCGCCGACCTCAGAATCCGGCTGAGCTATGAGCAGGACGGCCGAGACCTTGATCTCGTCGCGCTGAGCGAGCGCGGCAAGGCACTCGTCGCCAAACTCAGCTCATAGATTAACAAGCGTCCATATCTTCATAATATTGAAGAAAAAATTCTTGGTTTTTGCCAGATTTTTCGTATACTCAGGGCCTGATCTTGGGCCTTGAGATTTCTGTAGAGCGATGTACCCATTGCGAGCGATGCCTGCTGCCTTGCTACTCCTGTTTGCCGCCACGGCTCAGGCAGGCACGACCGTCGAAAATATCCGTATCTGGTCGGAAAGCGAAAAGACCCGCGTTGTCCTCGATCTAAGCAATCCTGCTGATCACAATATCTTCACCTTGCGCGGCCCCGATCGACTCGTCATCGACCTCAAGGATGGTCGCCTTGCGAAATCACTTCTCGCAATGCCGCAGGGCAAGGGCTCGGTACGCTCGATTCGCAGCGCCGTGCGCGCCGACGGCGCTTTGCGCGTGGTACTCGATCTGAATGAGGTTATTCGTTCGAGGAGTTTCACGGCGGGACCGAATAGTCAGTATGGAGATCGCCTGGTCATCGATTTGCAACGAACCGGCAGTCCGCAAACAGTAAAGCGCGCGTCCGAGGGCTACGATCCGGGCCGCGACATTGTCATCGCCGTCGATCCGGGACACGGTGGTCATGACCCGGGCGCGGTAGGCAAAGCACGAACGCGTGAAAAAGATGTTGCGCTCGCAATTTCGCGCGCACTGGCCGCGCGCATCAATGCCGAACCGGGCATGAAAGCTATTTTGATTCGCAATGGCGATTACTATATTGACCACCGCAAGCGTATGGACATTGCACGCCGCAACAAGTCGGACTTGTTTATATCGATACACGCCGATGCCGTTGATGATCGCCGTCCGGCGGGTACAACCGTCTACGCGCTGTCGTTGAAAGGGGCGAGCGATGAAGCGGCGCGCGAACTGGCCAAGCGCGAAAACTCATCGGTTGGCGGCGTCTCGCTCGACGACAAAGATGCTGTGCTGGCGTCGGTATTGCTCGATCTGTCGCAAAACGCGGCATTGAGCGCCAGCCTCGACGTCGGTGATGACGTGATCAGGGAACTCGCGCGCATCGGCAAAGTGCATCGGCGCAAAGTGCAAACCGCCGGGCTGATCGTGCTCAAATCGCCCGACATGCCGTCGATCCTGATCGAAACGGGATTTATATCGAATCCCAGCGAGGAAAAACGCCTCAGGAACAGCAAACATCAGGGTCGCGTGGCGGACGCCGTGCTGGCGGGCATTCGCAGATATTTCTATGAGAATCCTCCGCCCGATACGCGCATCGCGATGGATATCCGCCGCGAGCCGGTGCGGCAGGTCAGTCATGTCATCGCGCGTGGCGACACAATTTCTGAAATCGCACGGCGCTATAAGGTCAGCGCTGCGGCCATTCGGCGTGCGAATAAACTCGCGAATGACAACATTCGCGTCGGACAGACGCTGAGCATTCCAATCTTCGCCGGCAGCTAGTTCCCCCTCCCAACAAGACTTTTCAGCATCGTTTTGGAAGAATGGCGATTGATGCCCATTCAGCAACTGCCCAATCACCTGATCAACCAGATCGCGGCCGGCGAGGTCGTCGAGCGCCCGGCATCCGTGGTCAAGGAACTGCTTGAGAACAGTCTTGATGCCGGCGCACTCGAGGTGCAGGTCGATATTGCGGCGGGCGGCCAGAAGCTGATTCGGGTTCGTGACAACGGCGCCGGCATCGGCAAGCAGGAATTGTCGCTGGCCCTGTCGCGCCATGCGACGAGCAAAATCTCGAGTCTGGCGGACCTGGAAGCCGTTGTGTCACTGGGTTTTCGCGGTGAGGCGCTGCCGAGCATCGCGTCGGTAGCGCGCCTGACACTGACCTCACGGACGGCGGATCAGGACAGCGCCTCGCAGGTCGAAGCCGAAAACGGCGAACAAAGCGCCGCGCGCCCGGCTGCCCACCCCGTTGGGACGACCGTCGAGGTGCACGACTTGTTTTACAACACACCGGCACGCCGCAAGTTCCTTCGTACCGAGCGAACGGAGTTCGGGCATATCGAAAAGTGGATACGCCGGCTCGCGCTGTCGCGCGCGGACGTTGGGTTTACCTTGACGCACAACCGGCGCTCTGTATTGCAACTGAATGCGGCGGCGACCGACGAGCAACGCCAACAACGCATCGCAAAAATTTGCGGTGAATCCTTCGCCGAACATGCTGTTGTCGTAGAACGTGAAACAGAGGGCGCAGCGCTATCAGGATGGATTGGTCTGCCAACGTTTAATCGCAGTCAAGCGGACATGCAATACTGGTTCGTCAATGGTCGCAGCATTTCAGACCGCAGCCTGTCGCATGCGGCGAAACATGCTTACCGGGATGTTTTGTTTCACGGTCGATTCCCGGCGTACGTTCTGCAGTTGACCGTGGATCCTGCGACAGTCGATGTGAACGCCCACCCGGCCAAGCTTGAAATTCGATTCCGCGACGGCCGCCGCATTCACGGAATCGTCTCGCAAACCATCGAACTCGCACTGCGTGATACGCGGCCCGGCGGGCATGCGATCACGCCCGTGCCGGCCGGGACGACCACGCTATTTGATCAAGGATCGATGCCATTTCGGCATTCGTCATCCGCGGGCGTGTCATCGGTGCGTGAAACGCTTGCGGCGTACCGCAGCTTTGCCAGTGGCGCGCCAGCGCTGGCCGAGCAAATGCCAGCGCATGAGGGCGATGTTCCGCCGCTGGGATTTGCGATCGCACAACTGGCCGGTGTCTATGTCCTCGCAGAAAATAAGGACGGACTGATCATCGTCGATATGCACGCGGCACATGAGCGCATTGTGTACGAAAAACTAAAAAAGAGTTTTGACGACAAGATCATCGTTCGTCAGCCCCTGCTGGTGCCGGTGTCAGTGGCGGTGTCGGAAAATGAAGCCAACCTGATCGAGAATTCGCAGGATACCTTGCAACAAATCGGCATGGTCGTTGACCGTTCCGGACCCACGACGCTGGTCGTGCGAGAGATGCCCGGTCTGCTGCGCGATGCTGACGCCGAAGCCTTACTCCGCGACGTATTGAGTGACCTGTCGGAAGCGGGTCAGAGCAAGCGCATTGAAGACACCTGCCATGACACTCTGGCGACGATGGCTTGTCACAATTCGGTGCGCGCCCACCGCGCGTTGACCATCGACGAAATGAACGCATTGTTGCGTGAAATGGAAGTCACGGAGCACGCGGACCAATGCAATCACGGCCGCCCGACCTGGACTGCGATATCGATGCTGGAACTCGACCGCCTGTTTTTGCGCGGTCGCTGATGTCTCGTACAGCCGTTTGTCTGATGGGTCCGACGGCGTCGGGTAAGACGGACGTCGCCATCCGTCTTTGCGAACGCTTCCCGTTCGATGTTATCAGCGTGGACTCTGCGCTCGTTTATCGCGGCATGGATGTCGGTACGGCTAAACCCGACGCGGCAACGCTTGCCCGTACGCCGCACCGCCTTGTCGATATCCGCGATCCCGAAGAGCCCTACTCGGCGGGCGATTTTGTGCGTGATGCCCATCAGGCCATGCATGAGATTTTTGCGGCGTCGCGGATTCCCCTGCTGGTCGGTGGAACGATGATGTATTTCCGTGCGTTGACACACGGCATAGCGGAACTACCGTCCGCCGATATCGATATACGGCGGCAAATCGATGCCGAAGCCGGTCAGGCCGGCTGGCCCGCATTACATGCGGAACTCGCGCGGATTGATGCGCAAACGGCAGCACGGCTCAATCCGAACGACAGCCAACGCATTCAGCGTGCGCTTGAGGTCTATCGGCTCAGCGGAGTGCCGCTGTCGGATTGGCATGAGCAGGCGCGGGCACCGGAGCTCGAAAGCGATATCCGCTTTGTTAAAGTTGCGCTGCAGCCGGAGCCGCGCGAGGTTTTGCACCAGCGCATTGAACAACGCTTAAATACCATGATAAACAATGGTTTAATTGATGAAGTGAATGTATTACGTGAAAGGCCGAAGCTGTCCCGGGAGGCATCGTCAATGCGATCGGTCGGTTATCGACAGTTCTGGACGCATGCGCTGGGCGAATATTCGCTGGAGCAGGCGCGTTATAGGGCGCTCGTGGCGACCCGCCAACTTGCGAAACGGCAGATCACGTGGCTGCGCTCGGATGCGTCAATTAAATCCTATGACCCCCTTTTAACGGATGTAATCGACTCTATATCGGCCTTTCTGATACCATTTTTCGACGCTTAGGCTGAACACGGCGATTTAGGGCAACCGGCGCCACCGGGACGTGGTGTTCAACAAATACAATAAGAAGAACAAGGAGACCCGAAATGGCTAAAGGGCAGACATTGCAAGATCCGTTCCTGAATATTTTGCGCAAGGAAAAGGTGCCTGTTTCGATTTATCTCGTTAACGGCATCAAACTGCAGGGACAAGTTGATTCGTTTGACCAGTTTGTCGTGTTGCTCAAAAACAGCGTCAATCAGATGGTGTACAAACATGCAATTTCGACAGTGGTTCCTGCACGTAATGTTCGTCTTCCGCTACCGGACGACGAGCCTGGAGAAGGCGACGAGTAGACTTTACCGACGATTGTCGCACCCGGAGGTCGTGTTTGTTTGAACGACCGCAGAGCGGCGAACGTGCCATTCTCGTCCATGCGAGCCCACACGGCGCACCCGACGATTCAGAACGTGAGGAATTTGCAGAGCTTGCGCGCTCCGCAGGCGCCATCGTGGTCGATGAAGTCGTCAGTGCGCGTAAGCGGCCCGATGCCCGTTACTTCATAGGCGGCGGAAAACTGAGTGAGATTCGCGAGAGTATCGACGCGAATGAAGCCGAACTCGTGATATCCGGCGCGGAACTCAGCCCCAGCCAGGAACGCAATCTTGAACGCGAGCTAAAGTGCCGTGTACTGGATCGCGCCGGCCTTATTCTCGATATATTCGCGCAACGCGCGCGCAGCTTCGAGGGTCAGCTGCAGGTAGAACTCGCGCAGCTCCGGCATCTGTCGACCCGGCTGGTTCGCGGCTGGACTCACCTTGAGCGCCAAAAGGGCGGTATCGGCCTTCGTGGGCCAGGTGAAACGCAGCTTGAGACCGACCGTCGATTGCTCGGCCATCGAATTCGACTGCTGAATTCGCGGCTTGAGCAGGTGGATTCGCGGCGCTCGATGAATCGCCGCAATCGCGAACGGGCCGAGGTGCAAACCGTCGCGCTGGTTGGCTATACCAATGCCGGCAAATCGACCTTGTTCAATGCGCTGACCGATGCCGATGTCTATGTTGAAGATCAGCTGTTCGCAACGCTGGACCCCACCGTGCGGCGTCTGGAATTGCCGGACGGCCACAAAGTCGTCATGGCTGACACGGTGGGCTTCGTACGGGATTTGCCCCATGAGTTAGTCGCGGCTTTTCGCTCAACCCTGCAGGAAGCCCGCCAGGCAGACCTCATCGTGCACCTGATCGATGCGAGCGATGGCAATCGCTGGCAGAGGGTGCGGCAGGTCAATGCCGTGCTAAAGCAGCTTGATGCTGATCGCGTGCCGCAGATACGGGTGTACAATAAAATCGACAAGCTGGATCGCAAGCCGCGGGTTGCAAAAAATCGCGATGGAGAGGGGCGCGCAGTCTGGCTGTCAGCGGCAAGCGGCGATGGTGTGCCAATGCTGCTGGACGCAATCGGTCAGCGTCTGCGTCGCAAGACCTTGCATGGCATAGTCCATTTGCTTCCGTCGCAGGGCCGACAACGCGCCAAACTTTTTGAGCTTGGCGCTGTCCTCTGTGAGGAGACGACAGAAGATGGCGGTTGGGACCTGGAATTGAAAATGGCCGAGCGGGATTTACGTCGCTTTGTAAAGCGCGAAAATCTCCCGGCGGATTTGTTGACACCGCTGTTCAGTCCGAAAGCGGCGTCGGCAGTGACTTAAAGCTAAGAGAGTAAAATGGCCTGGAATGAACCTGGAAATGGCAAAGATCCCTGGAAGCGTGATGGCCAGGAGCCGAACGATCTCGACAGGATAGTACAGAACTGGCAAAACCGGCTCAGCAGCCTGCTGGGTGGAGGTGGCGGTGGCGCCACCGGTGGCAGCGGCTACTTTCTTGTTATTTTTGTACTTATTGCCTGGGGCCTGACGGGCTTCTATCGCGTTGACGAAGCCGAACGCGGTGTCGTGCAGCGTTTCGGCGACTTTGACGAGACGAAAGACCCGACATTACCCGGATTGCGCTGGCATTTACCGTACCCGATCGAAACCGTGAACAAAATCAACACGATAGTGGTAACGGAATACGCGTACCGCAACACAATGCTGACGGCCGATGAGCAGTATGTGTTTATCGACATGGTCATTCAGTACCGACGCTCTGACGCGATCAAATACAGCTTCGAAGTCGTGCAGCCTGAACTGACCTTGCAGGACGTGACCGAGAGCGCATTGCGAGAGGTAGTGGGTACCAGCAATCTGGAAACATTGGTGTCCGGTCAGCGTGAGGATATCGCGTCGAGCACGCGCGAGGCATTACAAAGCACGCTTGATTTTTACAAGGCAGGGATTACCGTAACCTCAGTCTCGTTGAAAGACGTTAAGTATCCGCAAAACGTGCAGGCTGCGGTCGATGACGCCCAAAAGGCCAGGAACGACTCGGAACGTTATTTTCGCGAAGCCGAGACCTACGCAAACGACATTATTCCGAAAGCGCGCGGTGACGCGGCCCGAATGCTTGAGGACGCACGCGCATATCGCGCCCGCGTAATAGCAGACGCGGACGGCGAGTCCGCACGATTCGTGGCATTACTGGAAGAATACGAGAAAGCTCCCCGCGTAACCCGCGATCGGCTGTACATCGATGCCATCGAAGAGGTTTATCGCAATTCGAATAAGGTGATTCTCGATTCGCAGGGTAGCGGCAACTTGCTGTATCTGCCTATCGACCAATTAATCAAAGGCGGTAGAACGCCGTTGTCACCAACCGACAGAACGCGTTCAAGTGACGCACAGGCGCCGGCGCCTACGGATGGTCGTGTCGACCCGGATGAGGAACGTGAGCGGAGGACACGCCAATGAATAGCGGACGCTTTGGAGTATTTGTCTTTGCGGGTCTCGGAATTGTCATTGCCGGATTGGCCCTGTTTACGGTCGATGAACGAGAGCTGGCGATCAAGCTTCGCGTCGGTGAGGTCGTCCAGGCGAATTACGAGCCTGGATTGCAGTGGAAGTGGCCGATCATCGAAACAGTCGCAAAGTTTCCGAAACGAATTCTGACAATTAGCGATCCTCGACCGGAACGCGTGTTCACTCAGGAGAACGAATCTCTCGACGTTAACTTCTTTATAAAATACCGGATTATTGATGCAAGGCGCTTCTACACCTCCACCGGGGGTTTTGTCGATGTTGCCGACCAGCGTCTGAGCGAGATCGTGAAAAACGCGGTTGTCACCGAGTTTGGCAAACGTACGGTTTCCGAGGCTATATCCGTTGGCCGCGCGGGTCTCATGAGTGACGTGTTGGACAGGGCTGAGCCGATCGCGGATGACCTTGGAATTGCACTCATTGACTTTCGGGTCAAACAGGTCGAATTCATGGAGGACGTCAGCAATTCCGTTTATGCCAATATGCAAGCGGAGCGTGCGCGGATTGCCGCCGAGCGACGAGCAGAGGGTCGCGGAAATGCTGAAGAAAAACGTGCGCAGGCGGATCGGGAGCGCACCGTAATTCTGGCTGACGCGTATCGGGATGGTCAAAAGATTCGCGGTGAAGGTGATGCCAAGGCGGCGGAGACATACGCCAGTGCCTACACTAAAAACGCGGAGTTCTATGCCTTTTATCGCAGCATCAACGCCTACAAGCGCTCCATTGGTAACCCGGGTGACCTGCTTGTTGTGGACCCGAACAATGAGTTCTTCCGCTACCTGAATCAGTCTGACGGCGAACAATAGTTCGTACGTAACGCCGAGCAATCCTCACCGTGGCCTGGTCCGAAATTATGACGGCGCTTGCGCTCGTCCTCGTGATCGAGGGCCTGTTACCGTTTGCGTCACCGGGGCGCTATCGGCAAATGGTGGCTGAGATTGTCAGGCTAAGCGACACTCACATTCGTACAGTCGGTCTCGTGATCATTGTGGTTGGTCTCGTGCTGCTGTACGTGATTAGACAATGAGTCGATGACTATGGGCAGGAATGTCGTTGTTGTTGGCACCCAGTGGGGTGACGAGGGCAAAGGAAAAATTGTCGATCTGCTAACGGATCGGGCAGCCGCCGTCGTGCGTTTTCAGGGCGGCCATAACGCGGGTCATACCCTGGTTATCGGCGGTGAAAAAACGGTTCTGCACCTGATTCCGTCGGGCATCCTGCGCGAGGGCGTCAGTTGTCTTATCGGCAATGGTGTGGTTTTGTCGCTTGAGGCACTGGTCAAGGAGGCGAATGCGCTGGTCGAAAGCGGCGTGCCGGTGTTCGACAGACTCAAAGTCAGTCCGAATTGTCCGTTAATCCTGCCATCTCATGCCGCGTTAGACCTGGCCCGCGAAAAAGCGCGCGGATCGGCCGCAATTGGGACGACAGGGCGTGGTGTTGGCCCTGCTTATGAAGACAAAGTGGCGCGTCGTGCACTGAAGGTGTCGGATCTGTTCGTCCGGGAAAAATTTGCGTCGAAACTGGGGGAAGTTCTCGACTACCACAACTTCCTCCTGAAGAATTATTATGGTTCAGATCCTGTGGACTTCAATGAGGCACTGGATGGCGCACTGCAGGCCGCAGAGCTTGTAGCGCCAATTACGGCGGATGTGACACAAATACTCAGTGACCTGTCCGCGAATGGCGAGAGCATTTTGTTTGAAGGCGCGCAGGGCACTTTCCTGGACATCGACCACGGTACTTACCCGTTTGTCACGTCGTCCAACACGGTCGCGGCCGCTGCCAGCACAGGAACCGGCATGGGCCCGCGTGATCTCGATTATGTTCTCGGTATCGTAAAGGCCTACACGACGCGTGTCGGTGCGGGGCCGTTTCCGACTGAGTTGTTCGATGATTTTGGTCAGCATCTGGCGCGTGTTGGCGCGGAGTTTGGTGCAACCACGGGCAGGCCGCGACGCTGCGGCTGGTTCGATGCGGTGGCGCTGCGGCGGTCGATCGTCAACAGCAGCGTTTCCGGATTATGCGTTACGAAACTTGATGTCCTTGATGAGCTTGAGACGATTCAGATTTGTATCGGTTACGAAATTGACGGTCAGGCCATTTCCGGCGTACCCGTAGTCGTTGATCGCTTCGCTGAATGCCAACCTGTTTACGAGGAGGCGCCAGGGTGGTGCGAATCGACGGTGGGCGCCAAGAGCTTCGAGGACCTGCCCGCCAACGCGCAGTCATATCTTGCCCGAATTGAAGAACTCGCCGGCGTGCCTGTCGATATTATCTCCACCGGACCAGACCGCGAAGAGACAATTATCCGGCAGCATCCTTTCGGCTAAACAATGTCGCATTCGACTGGTTCTCGCGGGTCGCTCATATTCAGCGCCGGGCCTTCAGCCTATCGGGAAATCCGTGACACAGGATTTAAGCTGGATCGAATCGGCACGTTCGCAGGCGCTTCAGGCGGCGCTAAATGGCTTGTACTGAGCCAACTCGATCGCGTCGTTGCACGTCGACTCCTGCCGTATCTGCAGGCGCCCGTACACACGATTGCCACCTCGATCGGCGCATGGCGCATGGCGTGTTACGGACAAGCGAACCCGTTAGCCGCAATTGACCGATTTGAGGACGCGTATCTCTCGCAGACCTACAGCGAAAATCCCGACCGCCAGGAAATCACAGCTCGGACGAGCGAGGTTCTCGACCACGTTTTGGGTGAAAAAGGCGCGAACGAGATTCTGACGAATCCGCGCCTCCGAACGCATGTAATGACGGTGCGTTGCCGCGGTCCGCTGGCGACAGAGAATCGTTTGGGGCTCGCTGTTGGCCTGGCGTCGATCGCAACGATGAATATGATAAGTCGCAAGGTGCTCGGCGCGTTCTTCGAGCGCGTCCTGTTTTACGACAGTAGAGGCACTCACCCTTTTGATTCACTCGATGGCTTTCCTCTTTATCAAGCGCCATTGGGTGAGGCAAACCTCAAAGACGTGATTCTCGCAACGGGGTCCATCCCTCTGGTTCTGTCGGGCGTCAAGGACATTGCGGGCGCGCCCCGCGGCATGTACCGCGATGGCGGAGTGATCGACTATCACCTGGATTTTCCGCACAGTGCGCCGCAGAAACTCGCACTGTATCTGCACTTCTACAATTATCTGAAGCCGGGTTGGTTCGACAAGCGTCTGCCGTGGCGTCGGGTTGGTGTCGCGAATACCGACCGGACTATTTTGATCAGCCCGTCACCCGAGTTCGTCTCGCGACTTCCGAATCGGAAGATTCCAGACCGAAGCGACTTTGCGACACTCTTGCCGCGGGAACGGCAACGCGCGTGGCGAAAAACAGTCAATGCGTGCCGGGAGTTAGCGGACGAGTTGGAAGATGTTCTCGAGAACGATCGGCTGGCGGAGCGCCTGCAGCCGCTCTAGCTATGTCAGTTAACGATCAACTTACAGCGACCCATAAGGTCATTCTGCAATGCGTTGACATCCTCGTTCATTAGATAGTCTCGTTGATCTTTCCATCCGCTGATCATCGGCAAATTGCGTTCATTGACGAGTAGATGATCATTTCCGCTCTGTTTACTAATTTCCCAGCCCGGGACGGCGATGACTGAGCGTACGCGAATATTTTTGCCGAGGATCTTGCGAAATTCTTTTTCGAGCCGGTGGGTCGTGGCGATCACGTCCACGATTGGCAGCGTCTTCTCGGAGTTGGAAAAGTGCAAATTGTTGCTGCCGAGAGCGACTGAGCCTTTCTTCAGGTGTCTGCGTGCCACAACATTGATCGCGTAAACGCCGCTTTGCCCGATCAGTACATGGTCGACGATGCCGGCAGTTGTCGGTACGTCATGATAGGCACGGCCGTGCGCCGATGCGATGCGTTGCAATTGGTGACCGATCGCGATGTTGGCATCACGCATAAAACGGACTGTGCGCCAGGCAAAGACAGTCCGAATGAGTCGATACAACGCAAACAGGGCAGCTGCGGCAAGGGCCGATAGCAACACGTATAGCTGCCATTCCGGATAACCAATGAATAGCTCGGGACCGTGAAACGCACTCGTGGCGATGTAAATAACAACGAATACCAGCGCCGCGCCGAGGTAGGCCGACTGCACATGTGCCAAAGTTTTAAGTTCATCGCGAAAACGCTGCGCCGCTTCGCTCATGATGCTGTCGGCGAAGTTGGGCTGGCCCGTGAGAGTGCTCGTGAGCAGGTGCCAGGATTTGGCAGCGATCAGGAAAACGATCGCGCATATGATCGCGACGGTCGCAGCTCCACTAACGGCCTGAATATCCATCGACCAAGCGTATCGGGGAGCCGTTGGGCTCACTGTGATACAGGTCACAGTGATACGACAAAAGGCGGCCTGAGTCGTCAATTTTCAGCATTGATTCAGGTGGGTCGGTGTATTTGTGAATGTCATCACGACATAAACCGGCGCCGAGTTGCTAGCGTCGGGCGTATCACTCCAAATAGTGACGAATTAATTGAATGAGGTGCGTCATGGGTATCAGAGTTACAGGGTTATCAGTAGTAGTGGCCGCGTTCGCCATAAGCGGTTGCGCCAGCATGAGCAGCGAAGAATGTGCAATGAGTGACTGGTCTGCTGTGGGCTATGAGGATGGCGCTCAAGGCTACACGACGGAGCGTTTCAGCTCGCGCCGCAAGGCCTGTGCGAAGTACGGCGTAACCGCCGATTTTCGCGCATATCAGGAAGGACGTGACGAAGGTCTTGTGGAGTTCTGCCAACCGAGTCGCGGCTACAACCTGGGCGTCAACGGCAGAACGTACAACGGCGTTTGTGATGTCGCGCTTGAAGAGGAATTTCTCGATGCGTATCAAGTGGGTCATCAACTCTACAGCCTGCGTTCCAATGTCAATTCGGCCAACTCTCGTATAGCGGCAAGGGAACGGGAACTTGACCGAATCGCAAAGGAAATTCGTGCGAAAGAAGCTCTGTTGATTGGCGATGAGACGACGACGGAAGATCGCGTTTTGCTCCTGGTAGATCTCAAGAACCTGTCAGAACGGACCGGTGAACTCGAAGCCGAGATTGAACAACTAGTGCACGATCGTGCGCGCCACGAGTATGAGTTGGCGAACTACGAAAACACCGTCGCAGCGTACGGCTTTTAGAACCGACCAGCTCGCTTAGTAGAGGTCTTCATCGTTGCTTGTCATGCGACGATCGTCCCCTTGGCGGCGCTCTTGCTCGAATTTGCCCGTCGTTGCCGACAATCCGGATGACGTGAAAACGCTGCGCCGGTCTTGTCTGGCGCGGCGGTCCTCGTAGTGCATAAACTGGCACTGGCAGTCCACGACATCGCAGTTGGGAAGCGGGATATTTGGCGCAGCAGAGGACAGAAACCGCTTACCATCGAGTTCCCTGGCTGCATCGCAGGCTTTTGGTGAAAACTTAATCGATACGGCGTGATAAGCGGTGCCGTCTCTACTCTTAGTTACGCGGCGCTCGGTTTTTTTCGGTGTCGTGCTCTGTTCGTTTCCGCGGCGTAAAAATAGCCATGCTATGAGAAGCAACAAGATCATTCCGATCAGAACCGTTGCCATGCATGCCCCCGCGGTGGCCACTGAAATCGTGCATTTACTTTACAGCAATTCATCCACTAGCACCTCGGCCACACGTGCTGACATTGTGACGTCGAGCGGCTTATTGACTTCCCGGGACACCAGCAAATCAGGAATGAAGATGTCCTCGAGCAGTTCAGCGACGGCACTCGGGTGCGACGTCGCCAGGTTCAGCTCCTTGTTGATCTTCAAGCTCAGCTTGTCGAAGTTCGCTGAACCGACGCAGACCCAGCCGTCGTATATGGCCGCCTTTATGTGGCTCATTCCAGGGAAACGGTAAACGCGAATGCCGTGTTCAAGCATCTGGTTGATGGCGACCTCATTGCTCGAATTTAGAGCGCCATTATTACCCTCCAAAGGCAGAATGACTCGGACATCAACGCCTCTCCTACGCGCTTTCGCCAGTTCATAGAGCATGCGATCGTCTGAAAAGTAGGCGTTTTCGATAAGGATGTAGCTTTGCGCGTTTCGAACTGCCGCGATTTGCGCTTTGTAGATGTCTGAGTCGAAATTCCTGGTCTGCAGGACCCGAAGCGGGTAGCCGTCTTCGTCTGCCTGCTTGCCCTGACCCTTGATCAAGGCGAAGAAGTTACCCAGATCGCCCAGCAGACCGGCGCGCGCCCAGGCCTTGTCAGATTCGAATTGCAGGGTATTCACCACTGGGCCGCGGACTTCCATCATCAGGTCATGCCATTCGTAGCGGTATTCGCGACCGATATTCATGCCGCCGACAAATGCGACCCTGCTATCGACAATGGTGGTCTTGGTGTGATCGCCGGTCATCCACGGGTTGCTTGTCGTGCGGACCTTGGTGCGTGAGCCGCTTCGAAGGTACATCGGCATAGAGAGCGGGGCGCGATGCTTGTTCGGCGTCGATTCAGGATCAACCTGTGTGGCCTGGATGGTGCCAAGAGAATCAAACATGACCCGCACGCGCACGTCGTCGAGCGAGCGAGTCTTGAGCATGTCGGCCAGCGAAACGGCGTAGTCGTCGTTGTCGAAAATGTAGGTACGAATGTCGATGGACTGGTTCGCCGCCTGAATGGTGGTCTCGAGTCGCTCGAAATATTCTTCGCCGTCGACCAGAAACTCGATCGTTCCACGGGATTGGCGTGTGTCCGTGATGTCGTCGAGATGTTTTTCCCAGGCGAGCAAATCCATGGGCGCGGAATATTCGACGGCCGGAATTTCACCCTCCAATGCCGGCATCAGGGTCGAACTCAACGCGACCCGGCCAAGCGCTCCAGCCGTCGACTTGAACAGGAGCGAGGCCAGCGACGTGGTGTAGGAGACCGGGCGCAGAATCTGTTCGACCTCGGTCGAACGGACATAAAGAACGGCCGTCTGGCCGACACGCGATGCCTTGCGGACCATTCGGTAAGCCTGGCCGGGGGCGTCGTTGCTAACGACGATCTCGGTGCTAATAGGGTCATTGTTGCCTGGCGCGCCCGCACAGCCCGAAAGGGCGGTACAGGCGGCGAGCAGGGTGATCAGCGTTTTCATGACTTGATTCCATTTTTTGGCCGGCGGCGTATCCGCTGGCCTTGGAATCAAGTGTGTCGAGGTGTGACAGTAAGTTACTGATTACGTTATTATTATTTTCAGATGTTTCCTGATGCGTTAATGATGTAAGTATGAGGAATTCGTCAAGTCATTGATTTTCGTCTGTTCGTACCTCTATCAGTTTCGCCACGGGTGCGAATACTTGCATGTTGGTCATACCTGGATACATTTCAGATAGTGCGATGAAGTGATCCTGCAATGCGGGCTGGCGTTTGAGCAGCAGGTCAAGGTCCTCAGCGTACGTCAGAAGTTGCTCGCCGGACATCAAACCGTTGTTATTCGCCGTCTGGGCTAGCCAGTAAATGTTGAGGTAGTGCCACGCGAGCCCACGAATTTGTTGGTATTCAGTTGCTGTAATGAGATGACTGGCGGGGTCGCCCATCTTCGCGTAGAGCTTTGCAAACTCGGCATTCGTGGCGCGCTCGAAATTGATCGTGTTGTACTCGTTGGCGATGTTCATCTCGATCTCTGCGTTGGCAATATTGTTTGACTGCCTTACTTCTGTGGCGACCAGCAACAGCGAGCCCACAATACTAACGATGCCGACGATTTCCACAATCTCACGCCAATTAACGTCTTTCATATCAGCAATCCTCACATTGCCGGAAGCGGCGACACGCCAATGACGGCTTCATGGAAATACACGACGATCGCAAATAAAACCGCGCTTGCGACGACGGTCATCAGATCGCGGGAAAATGGCACGGCTGCCGGTTTCTCCCATGTTCCATCACGACGATTGATCGTTAACATGGCGACGAGCGCCCAGGCGCCTAGCCCGCCAAATAGAATAGCCGAGCGAGTCTCGCCGTTGGCGAGCAGATGTGCTCCGGCCCAGACCACCATTCCGGTGAGCATCGGGTGCCGCAGAAATCGTTTTATGTTTCCCGGCGCGTTTGCCGCGGCGAAAAGGATGAAGGACAGCAACATCATTCCGGAAACAACAGGGCTGCCGAGCAGGGGCGGTACATAGAGCGGTTCAACAGGCGCTGCTCTCCAGCCAACCACGATAAGGACCAGCGCAATAACGATGTCGAGGGCGAACCCGGCCCGGTAGAGGCCCGGACCCATCCACGCAATCATTCGGGCTCGCGTCCTGGGCATTACAGAAGGGAACAGGTGCGCAGCGCTCCAGAATGCCACGCCAATGATTAGAATGGTCAAAGCAGTCTCCTGTCTTGAAGTTCGCTTCAGTATACTGCGCAGCGACATGCGTACCGACAACAAATTGATGGACATGCTGACGGGCTATGCGGCTGCGCACCAGCATCCGTTCAATATTTTCATCCACATGATTGGAATCCCGACGATCATGCTCGGCGTGTTGATCCCGTTGGCCCAGATAAGTATCAGCATCAATGATTTCCGTTTTAATCTGGCGCAGGGTCTCGTACTCGCCTTTGTGGCCTTCTATATGACACTCGATCTGTTGTTTGCTGGTGCTTTTCTATTGTTTGCGATGGGGTTGGCGATTGTTGCGGGCTGGATCGGTCAGTATCCGCACGAAATTTCCTGGACCCTTGCGGCTCTGTGTTTCTTTGGTGGCTATGTGGCGCAGTTCATCGGCCACGCTGTTGAGAAATCGATGCCTGTCCTCGTCAAGCATCCGATTCAGGCGCAACTTGCAGCGCCGTTTTTTACGGTTGTCGAGATGTTCAAAATTCTTGGTCTGCGTGACGAGCTGTTCAATGCGGTGCAGGCGAAAATCGAAGCCCGCCGTAGCACGGAAGCCAGATCTTCTTAGATATACCGTTGATTTCGGATTGTGTTGCCCTGATTCGGTGTTTTCAACCCGGCGCATTGAATAGCGGATTCCTCAGTATTCGAACGGCCGTCTGCTGACCGGTAACTGAAAAGGCGATGTATTCGTACTCAACACCACTGCGTGTCACGAATTCCTGAAAGCCTTTGAACTCGTGCTGCTGCCAGCGGTGAAAGTTGAAGTATTCGTCAAATAGAACAATGGCACCGGGTTGCAAGCGTTCGCCGAGGCCCGCAAAGATCGTGCAGGTCGACGAATACAAATCGCAATCCACATGCAAAAACGCGACAGGCTCCTGGTGAGCCTTCAAAAAGCCCGGCAACGTCGCGTCAAACAAACCGATGTGAAACTCAACATTATCCGGAACCTTCGGTAGCTTCTTCTGTGCGAATGCACCGATCGGATTGCCGTTCCAGTATTCGGGTATTCCGTCGAATGAGTCGAAGCCGTGAACAGGCCCTGATACCTTGGCTCCAATCCAGCGCATCGACTTGCCACGCCCGACCCCAAATTCGAGATAGAGGCCATCCCTGTCGACCTGGTCGAGAACGTATTCGACGAGTTTCGCGTGTTTCTCGAAGTAGGGCGCATCGATCATATTCTCTTTGACGTAGGCCAGCGTTTCACGCTTGGCTTCGATGTTCATGTCAACGAGCATATTTGACGCGTAATGTTTGAGGACGAAACGTCGAAACAAAAACTCGCTCAATGTGCGTTTGAATAATGGCATAGGGGTCTGTTTCTTGCGATTACCTCGCAATCAGGCCATCGCTGCGTAATTTGCCGGCGATTACCTTCGCCTGCTCAATAAATACGCCGTAGTCCCAGGCCGAATCGATGTCTTGAACAATCCTGAATTGCGACTCAATGCCCCAAACGGGCTCCCGGAGGCTCACAGAATAGACCTGCGTTGCCATTACTATTTTGTTGTCAAACATGACCCCTGGTGGCTCGACGTATTCGGTCAGTTGAACGGACCACACATTGTAGTAATAGGTTGGCCAGACGTTGTAGGTCGCCTGAGGATTTGCGTCGACGAGCTTTGCATCGGTTTCCAGGCTTTCGAGCTGAATGACGACAACTGCGTCGGCACCCACCAGGTCCACCATATCAATGTAGGTTTGTCGGGTCGCCTTGGTTCGTGAATCCATCATCGACAAACTTCCGACCGCGTCCGTACCCAGGTCGGCAAGCTGCTTGATAAGCTCTTTTTCGATGTAGTTGCGCGCATCAAACGACGAAAAAAGCGAGACGATCAGGATTTTTTTGTAAGGCGCGTCAGCTTTGTCCGGCACGTCCTGCACTCTTGTCACTTTAGTGCCCGACGCACAAGCGCTGAGCAGTACCGCAATCCCGATTAACGGCAATGTGTCTTGCCAGAAAGCCCTTTTTTTCACGATGATTTCCTCGATGTTCGAAAAGGGCTCCGCAATGGGAGCCCTATTGAATTTGGTGCCCAGAAGAGGACTTGAACCTCCACCTACTTACGTAGACCAGCACCTGAAGCTACGAAACAGGTGGTCAAGCGCGCCACTATACGGCAAATCAACGGGTGGGCAGTAACCATGTGATATCTATGGGAAACGTTACGATACGGAACGTCGTACCGGTTTGACCCTAAATCACGCTGTTTCAGTCGGTTATTCGGAGCATTCACTGCAAAGCTTCAGCGTAACGTCAACTATCCTTGAGATTTCATTAGCTGCGAGCTTTCGCTTAATGCGTTTTATAGAGTACAACCTCTGTATACTACTGGCCCGTACCAGGAAACAAAAAAAAGTGATCACCGTTGACGCCGATATAGGCAGTAGCATCGACCGAACTCATTACGCAATAGTTCCCTCCCAAGAATTCTCGTTTGCACCAGCCCTGCATGAGTCCAATGAGCTCCTCAGGCGAGATTGGGAGCATCTCGAGCCAGATCCCTACATGGCCGATGGCGGAAGTTACAGATCGAGGCGATACGGGCTGTACCAGCTGTCTGCTACGACCGGCCAGTTGGCCCACATTCCCTGCGCGTCCTTCTATCAAAGCATTGAAATCAACCCTCTCAACGGCGGCGAGCAAAGACACTTCGCAGCACTGGGTGCCAATACCATCGAAAATCCGTTTCTGCGCGAACTAATACTGTTTGACTTTACTCAGCTGACTTCGAACAAACACATTGAGGACGACTGGCTAATCGGCGTTCATCAGATCCGGATAATTGCCACGCCTGGAGTGGCGGGTAATCCCACGCCCGAGGGCACTCACCGTGACGACGAACACTATACTTCGCAACATTTGATTTCTCGCCACAACATTGGTGGTGGCATCAATTACTTTTACGGCAATGGTCCGGAGCCGACGGCTGTTCCCCAAGCCGTTTGGAAGCAGAAGTCTTACTTCGACTCATATTATTTTGACCGTTCGCTATGGCACAGCGTCTCGCCGATTGTCTCCGGCAAGCGCGATGGTGGCGGGCACAGAGATGTTCTCCTCATTGATTTCGTAAGGCCATCTAAGTTCAATTAAGCAGGTATTAAGATGGCGCTCTACGATCGTCTGGACAGGAGAGCGATCGAGGGTCTCGCTCGTCGGTTTGGCATTGATGACATTACGGCTTTCTGCCTCATGGACGGCGGAAGCGAGAACACCAACTATTGCCTTGAGACGAACTCGGGAAAGTACGTTCTGACGCTTTGCGATCAAAAGTCGTTAAAGCAGGCGACTAAGCTTGCAAGCCTATTGGTCTATTTGACCGACCACGGTATTCGCACCTCGAGAGTCGTTGTGCCACCCAAAGAGCCCATTGTGCTTCTGCACGATGAAAAACCTGTCATGTTGAAGCGTTACGTCGACGGAAACATTACGGCCAACTTGACGGGGAACCTACTGGTTCAGTTGGGCCAGGAAATGGCCCGGTTGCATACGATTCCCGCGCCTTCTTACCTGCCTAAATCGTTTCCCTATGGCCGTCGCTACTTCCCCGAGGTGATAAATTCAGATCTTGATCATTCTTATATCGGCTGGTTATCGGAGATGAATAGTTACTTACAAAAACGTATCCCTCAGCATCTTCCGATGGCACTTATTCACGGTGACGTCTTTTTCGACAACCTGATTGTCCAGGGTGATCAGCTCATGGCAATCATTGATTTCGAAGAAGCTTGCCACTACTACCGCGGTTTTGATCTGGGAATGGTGATCGTCGGTGCTTGCCGAGATCGTCAAGGTATTTCTTTTGAAAAAGCGGGGCGGTTCATACGAAGTTATCAGAAAAAGGCGACTCTTCAGTCAATCGAACGAGAATCCTTGAAGGCCTTTGCCGTATATGCCGCAGTAGCCACGTCGTTTTGGCGATTCAGGCAGTATCATCTGCTAAGACCCGAGCCCCGGCTCTACGACAAGCACGTCGAAATGCAGATCCTAGCCGATACCATTTCCGAGTATCCGGATTCGAGTTTCACGGAGTTGTTCGCATAGAAAACATTGGTGGCCCTCACCCATCCAAAGACTTGTTCGCTGACCAAAGGGAATTTGCGGGGCTCGTTGATCCCAGGCAGTGTAATACTGGCGTGGTCTGACTTATCTGATTGGTGCCCAGAAGAGGACTTGAACATCCACCTACTTACGTAGA
>Ga0255056_10000036_pt1 | contig 30139 bp, 30 predicted proteins | sample Cases_109_1_MG_FD_183639 | JGI IMG/M metagenome (GOLD analysis project Ga0255056, IMG submission 183639) | Seawater microbial communities from Amundsen Gulf, Northwest Territories, Canada - Cases_109_1 | ecosystem: Environmental > Aquatic > Marine > Gulf | place: Canada: Northwest Territories... | reverse complement strand
TTTCGTCTTTCATTTTACCAGTCTCAAAATCATATTTTAATTTCCAAGCGATGATGTAATCGGAATCACTATCGCGGCGTATGAGATTTTCAGCAACCATTTTATATTTCCATTAATTTTATTTTTAAGGCGAGATTGAAACTCAGCGTCATTCATGCAGCACCATCTACTGGCGCGTTATCATTATTGTACTGATAAGATACTATAAAACCTCTCAGCTTGTCATGCCAAATACCTTCAATAGGAAGGCGTACATCAATGCAATCTCTTTAAGGTAGTCGAAACGCCCTGAGGCACCTGCATGTCCAGCGCCCATATTCATTTTTAATACTAAAATATTATTATCTGTTTTCAATGCGCGTAGTTTTGCGGTCCATTTTGTGGGCTCCCAGTACGTTACACGTGGGTCTGTAAGCCCCGCAGTGACCAATATATGTGGATAGTCCTGCTGTGTGACATTTTCATACGGGGAATATTGCGAAATATTTAGATAATCAGATTCGTTTTTAATGGGGTTGCCCCACTCAGGCCATTCTGCAGGCGTTAGAGGCAAGTTCGCATCACTCATAGTGTTGAGTACGTCTACGAAGGGAACATCAGCAATTGCAGCGTGAAATAGCTCGGGCTGCATATTGAGCGTTGCACCTACTAACATACCCCCTGCAGACCCACCATGAACTACTATATTTCCTGCGCGGGTATAGTTTTCATCAATTAGGTGCTTCGCGCAGCAAATGTAATCGCTGAAAGTATTGGTTTTGTTTTCCAACTTGCCATCTTTATACCAAGCATAACCTTTTTCCATGCCGCCACGCACATGGGCAATCGCATATATAAATCCACGATCTACTAAACTAAAGCGATTAGTTGAGAAGCTTGCAGGCATCGAGCTTCCATATGAGCCATATGCATATAACAACATTGGCGCTGTCCCATCTAAGGCTGTAGTGTTTTTATATAGCAGTGATATGGGGACACTCTGATCATCTGCTGTTAGGGCAAATAATCTTCGAGTTGTATATTCATCAGCCTGATGCCCACTTGGAACTTCTTGTTGTTTCATGAGTTCACGCTGACGTGTGGACATCTCGTAATCAAAAATTTGTGTAGGAGTAGTCATCGAGGTGTATGAGAGCCTGAGTATGTGCGTATCGAATTCATAACCTCCACTTATATTTAGTTCATAAGCTTCTTCATTGAATTCAATACTGTGTTCTTCTAAAAATTCATTATTGTGGAAACGAACTACAACAATTCGTGGCAAGCCATTTATTCGTTCTGACCGAATTAAGAAGTCTTTAAATATATAAATACCTCTTAAAAGTGTTCCTTTAGGTGGGGTGTATACATCTTGCCAATATGAATGTTCTGACTGCAGTAAATTGGATTGCATAATTTTGTAATCTTCAGCACCATCTTTATTGGTAACAATATAAAAATTTCCATTACGTTCTGAGACTTCATATTCGACACCTGTCTGTCGTTTAGAAAAACACTTTGCAGCTTGTGTGGGTTTGTGTGCATCAATAGTATAAATTTCACTGGTAACGTGATCATGCGCAGAAATTAAAATGAATTTATTAGATTCAGTGATTTCCAGTGATACAAAAAACCCAGGATCTTGTTCCTGATATACCATTACATCTTTATAAATTTCTTCTCCTAAAAAATGTCGAAATACTTTGTCTGGACGGTGATTGTTATCAAGTGTTGTATAAAAGAGTGTGCAACTGTCCATTGCCCATACAAAAACACTTTGAATATTGCTTATTTCATCTTTGAGTAGCTTGTCTGTGGATAGCTCAATTATGTAAAGCGTATAAAACTCAGAGCCTTTGGTGTCGGCGCTATAAGCAAAGAATTTATGGTTTGGGCTGTGCCCAACGTCTCCTATATCAAAATACTCATAGTCTTTTGCAGCAATATTTGCATCTAATAAGATTTCTTCTTTATCGGGTGAATCTTTATGGTAGCGACAATAAATAGAGTACTGCTTATTTTCTTCATATCGATCGTAATAAAAATAATCGCCATCTTTTTCGGGTACGGTACTGTCATCTTCTTTAATCCGTGCGCGCAATTCAGAAAATAGCTTTTCCTGTAATGACTTGGTGTCACCTAAGCACTCTTCTAAGTATGCATTTTCTGCATCAAGATAGTCTTTAATTTCTTTTGATAGCAGTTTGGGTGCCTGGATGACTTGTTGCCAGTTTTCGTCTTTAAGCCAGGCATAGTCATCAATACGCATGTAATCATGTTGAGTGACTTCAGTTTTTATCTTTACTGCAATGGGTGGAATAGCTTTAGAAGCCATGTAGTTAGAGCCTATAGTAGTTACAATTTATTTTTTTGTGGCTGGCAGTGATACTTCCCACTGTACACGATACACATTGTGACTAGGAATGGGACCTTTTGGCCCACTGTGACTGATGGTAGTGGATTGCGGCCCCATAACTTGTTGATAATATTGCACAATTGTTTTAGAAAAATTATCACAATTAAACGGCAGGTCATAGCGTACTTCATAGATGGGTCTACCATCGGCTTCCCATTCTTTCTCATTAACCGGCCAAAGATCCGCAAGTAAGTGTGAGTGAAACTTGCCTTCAAAGTCCACATCAAATAACACTTTACACATTTTCCGGCCAGCCCCTTCGTTGGCTTCAATATGATCTGGAAATAATCCATGAAAAAAGAAATTTGCTGTAGACACAAAAAACCTAATAAATATATTCTGAGTTACAATTAATGGATGAAGTATAAATTAGAAACAGATGTGTCAACATTTGAAATACAAAAAGAACCATTAGGGTTATGGGATTTATGGGTGGACAATATGCCCACTTTGACCTTTCTATCTCCTGAAGAAGCTGCGGTCGCAGTTTATGAGCAGCACTCGGGTTATACCATTTGGGACCAATTAGAAGATCATACGGCTCCAAAAGACTTAAGTGGATGGCGAATAATCGAAGATTAGCCTATTTACAAGCTAATACATGATCAGAACTAAGCCAATTCGTTAGAGTTTAAATGTTATGTGTAAACACCTATCCATATTCCTTGTAGCGGTATTGTTGTCTGCTTTGACATTGCCTGTATATGCGAGCGAAGTGCATAAATGGGTTGATGCACAGGGTGTCACGCATTATTCAGACCAGTTTCCTGAAAACATTTCCAGTAGTGTTAAACAGGTTGATGTGTCGAATACATACGGCAACACGGGCAGTGCGGATTACCAAGAAGATTATTACTCGGTTACCAATCAGTGGGCGAGAATGAGAAAAGAGCGTATAGAGCGCAAACAATTGCAGTTAGAAAAAGCTAAACAAAAAGTCGCACAAAAGCCAGTTGTTCCAAGGGCTGTATATATAAATCAAGCTGAAGAAGAACTAAATCGTAATATATATTACTCAGCTCATCTACCTCATTTTAAGCATCGTGGTTATAGATATAAGCGCTATAAAAAATACGGGAAAAATTATTCAGACCGTTATACAGATGGATATAAAGGGACAAGTTGTAGATGGTTACGCTATGGCTATCCACGTTCTGCTTTCGCTGCATCTGGAGGCTCAGGTCTTACTCTAACCATTCGATAGCACAGATAATTTGAGTCCCTTTGCTAATTTATCTTGCAAGAGGGGCTTTGCTTGAGCAGAATTTAACCTCGATTTTATTCTATCCAATAAATTTATAAAAATAACTAGCTATGACGGATGCAGCATTACATTTAACTGAAGAATTTATCAGTGAAGATTTAGAGTATTACTTTTCTGGTGAACGTGACAAAAATAATCAGATACGCCCTGACGACAACATTTACAGTATGACGCCAACTTCAGCTCACTTAAGCGTGGAGTTGGATGATGATAAGGTAGGCAATTTCTTTTACCCAACTCTGCCCAATCTTTTAGATAGAGTGTATATCGGTATAAGCGTGCCTTTGTTTGCAAGTAATTGGGGTGCATCGTTTTTATTAGAGTTATTAAAAGTAGTTAAACCAGGTGGAGTCATAATATTACCTGTTTATCCAGAGGGACAGGCTCAGGAAAAAGGCTATTGGTCACGTAGCTTTTTAGAAAATATTTTCTTAAGCCGTCAACGTTGGACAGGTTTTAGTAATGTGCGCGCGGAAAATGACGGTGTGATGTCTTTAAGTGTGGGCCGTAAATGGCCTGATCCAATTCCAAGTGCAATTCAGTGGTTTTATCAACAGCGTGCATATCTTGCTTTAGGGCAATTATTAGAAACTGGAAATCGTGACGACTTGGCAACATCGTTTGCGGAAATAGCCACGAGGGTATGGGCAAACTACACACATAGTTCAGTTATAGAGCGAATCATATTAGATGCCTTTGGGGCAAATTCATCTGTGCGGGTAAATTGTGTAAGTAATGACTATGGTTTGCTGGTTACAGACTTGCTATTGAGTAGCTATATAAATGTTGAGAATGGTAGCACTACACATATCACTCAAGCAGAAGCAGCAGTTACAAAAAGTTTTGCCAACTATTTTTCCCCGCATACTGGCGATAGACATGATGTGAAACTGAGTGATGTAAACAACGTCGATTTTGAAAATAAATCTGATGTTATTTGTTTGATTCATTCATTATCTACATTTAACCAAGCTTACCAAGAGATGCTAATTGATCAAGCTTGGGATAATCTCAATACGAATGGATTATTAATCATACACGACACGATGCCATCAGCTTGGCATAAATTGGGGGAGCTCGGATTACATCAGAAACTAGAAAATTTGGGTGTACTAAGTACGTATTCGTCCATTGTTGCTTCAAAAATTGAGGGAAATGTGGAAATTAGTCATTATTCCTCGATTCAAGAAGGGAAACTTGTTGAGGAGAAAAAGCAACAGACTACTGTCTTCAAGGTAATTAAAAAAGTGTAGTTGTTTATACCCAAATATATAAGTAAAACGCGTAGGCGATTACACAAACACAAACAAGTAATATCATTATATTGAGTAGCAAAGGTTTTGCTATTTGCTTAGACTTGGTTTTATCGCTCATTAACTTGGGTAAGTCATGCTGTATAAGATTGCCACTTACAATAGCTGGCAGAAGGGCTAATGCTGCCAGTACGAGCCATCCATAGGAATAATGAGGCGAGTTAAACAAAGTTTCAAAAAAAATCTTAATTGCATCCATTTTTTGTGGATTCTAGGCAAATTGTCAGTTCATAGCATAATTTTACTCATCAGTCGGGACGATGACCCTCACTATGCGCACAGTCAATAGCAAGGGTATATTATACAATTTCTTATATTATGCATGGGGCACCATATGGGTATGCGAAAATTACGTGACAAGGTTTCGACGCCAGCCACCCTGCTGGGCAAAGATTTTGTAATTAACGGTGACGTAAAAGGCACTGGTTCTATTGTGATCAGTGGCAATGTTAAAGGTAATGGTGAAATCGATGGTTTGGTAGAGCTTGTTTCTACTGCGGTTTGGGAAGGTAGTATACACACTGACAATATTATTATTGGCGGTACCGTAAAAGGTGATGTATTTGCACGTGGCAAGCTAGAAATCACAGGAAGTGCTAGAATCTTCGGTAATGTGAGTGGTACGAGTGTATCGGTTGCTCAAGGTGCGATGATTGATGGGACAATGAAAATTCATGATGGTAGTGGTCTTGTAGACCAATCAGATCTAAAAAATGAAAAAATTGCCTCAAATAAAAACCAAGAACTACTCAACGGCGTCCTCAAAGAAGCCACTTCGCTTTAATTATAATTTTGAAAAGTCTGCGCGGTGCATTCTATCGCTGCGCAGCATCTTTCTTAAATTTAGTACTAATCTAAATTACTTTACGTTAACTCATTTATTGGGCGGCGTTTTATTTTTTTGTTTTTCTTGCAATATTGCTCATGCAAATACTAAATGGCAGCATGAGCGTGATCTTTATATAAAAGCTCGTACAGCGTTGAGCAAAAAACAGATCAATCAATACAATAAATATCTCGTTCAGATAACTGAATACCCTTTGTATTCGTATCTTGTTTATCAAGAGTTACGCGCGCGAATTTCAAGATTAAGTGATGAGGAAGTGGACACTTTTCTGGCTGAAAATAGAGATGGCCCTTTGGCTACTAGGTTGCGTTTGGCTTGGTTGTCGAAATTGCAGAAAAAAGGGCGTTCAGAAAGATTTCTTAAATATTTCCAAAATGAGCAGTCTGCTGGTCTGCAATGTTATTTTTTACGTGCAAAAATTCGTCATAACCAAATAGAAAAAAATAAAGATCAGTATTTAAATCAAATTCGTGGTCTATGGTTAGTAGGTAAATCGCAGCCAAAACAATGTGACCCATTATTTAAGTGGTATGAAGATCAAGGATATTTAACTGCAGAGCAAGTTTGGGATCGATTCTCTTTAGCGATGGATAAGAATCGTTTGGGTTTAGCAAAGTATGTGGCAAAGAAGTTACCAGCTAGCGAACAACAGCATGCAAAGCTCTGGCTAGATGTACATAGCGAGCCAAAAACTAAACTTCGTAGCAAGGCTTTGCTGAAGGATAATCATCTGAATCGAAAAATTATTCGCCATGGCTTAAAGCGTTTAGCAAGTAAAGATTTAACAGCCGCTCATACTATATGGTTGGACATTCAAGAAAACTATGCATTTGGCTCCGATTTGCATGACGAAGTAGAAAAAAACTTCGCGCTGCGTGCGGCTTATAGACACGATGACCGTGCCACTACCTGGATGTATAAACTATCAAAAGATTTGGTTGATCCATCTACTGGTATGTGGCGAGCACGTTCAGCTCTGCGCAGTCTTGATTGGGATTTAGTGTTGCGTGGTATCGCTATGCTAAAGGAAGAAGAGAAAGCAGAGCCACAATGGCAATACTGGAAAGCGCGTGCTTTGTCGGAAAATGGTTTGCAGTCCGATGCGAAACTGCTGTATCAAAATATTGCCAATGAACGCAGTTACTATGGCTTTTTAGCAGCAGATAAGCTCTCTTTATCTTATAACATTGTAAATGAACCAGTGCAATACAACGCCCAAGAACTTGAAAAAATAGAGCAGACACCAAGCATTTTACGTGCAAGAGAATTATTGTTGGTTGGTCAAGAAGCCGATGCACGTAGAGAGTGGAATCATGCCACACAAAATTATTCTTCACGACAATATCAAATTGCAGCGTCTTTGGCGCACCAATGGGATTGGCATGATTACGCTATTCGCACCATTGCTAAAGGTCAATACTTTGAGGATTTAAGCATTCGCTTTCCTACACCTTTTGCCAATCAAGTATATAAATATTCCAGCAAAAGAAGTCTTGAGCCCGCTTTTGTGTATGGAATTATTCGTCGTGAAAGTGCGTTTAATTCCCAAGCCCGTTCTCCCGTAGGTGCGAGTGGTTTAATGCAGCTCATGCCGGCTACGGCCAAACAAGTTTCTAAACAATTAAGTCTTAGAGCGCCAAGTCGACAGGATTTATACACACCCAGTTTTAATATAAATTTAGGTAGTAAATATATAGGTGATATGTTAATTAAGTTCAATGGCCACAGAGCTTTAGCATCTGCTGCTTATAATGCAGGTCCGCATCGTGTAAATGCATGGCTGCCAGAGAAAAATGAATTACCCGCTGACGTTTGGATAGACACTATTCCATTTACTGAGACACGCAAGTATGTACGTGCAATTTTAGAGTATACCGCCACGTTTCAATGGAAACTGAACCAAAAACCCACGCGCTTAAGTGTGCATTTACAACCAATTCCTCCAGCGTCCAAAACTTAATTCACAGGATTCGCATAGTAAATTTCTGGCACACATTTTTCTGAAGTTTTGATCATGATGGGTGGAAAAAAACGAATCAGTGGCCCGTTAAAAATTAATGAATATTGCTTTAGGTAATTATCATAGGTGTTACATAAATAGGTCTTCAATGTTAGGCCTTGCATTGTAAATTTATATAGTAGAAAGATTAGTGAAGTTATAGTAATTTTAAAATTACATAAAGCACTTACATTAAGTGGCGATAGGATTTCTTCACTTAGCTGTAAGTTACTAATAAATTGATTTCAATTGGAGTTGGAATAATGAATGGCATTTATTGCATTTTATTTTTCGCGGATAATGCCGACTATGGAGAATGGTGCTGGAGATATGCCTTTAGGTTGCATAGATATGAATGATAGTAAAGTCCTAACCGGCTGTGCTACCAATGTTACTAAATACATGGAGGGTGATTACAAGTACAATAAATTTATGGGACTTTCTTATAAACCTACTGTGTCTTTAGATGCAGTAGGTTTATTTATGTTTGTATGCGTTTAATGATTTGTTCGTCGATCCAGTTGTTATTAAAGATTCCGTTTAGATAACCGCAGTGCCCACCAAATTGCGTGTGATGAATTTTTAGATACTGTGATGCATAAAGGTTTTTCCAATCATGAGAAGGTATCACAGGGTCATCTTCAGCTATGAATACATCACTAGTAACAGATAAAGATGTTAGGCTATCGCCAGTAATTGAGTAACCTTCGAGATAGCTTTTTACTGAATCAAATTCAGTATATTTTAATAATAAATGTTCTGTCATGTCGATGAGTGAGCTTTGCTTATTGATGGCGACTAAATCATAATTTTCTGGGAAAAGTTGATGCTTTACATTTAGCATGTTTTTCCATCGTCGCAAATAATATTCTGTATAAATTTTTGACATTGATTTGGTTTCGTCCAGTGCATTAGTTGCGTCCATTACTGGACAAACAGAGATGATTTTATCAATCGTTAAATTTTTGTCTTTTGCTTTTGTGCCAATGCGTAACGCAAAGTTTCCTCCTAGAGAGAAACCCAAAATATAAAATTTTGAGTGTGGAATTTGTTGCTGTATGGCTTGAGTGGCATCCAGTACTTCATTTAGTCGGCAAGAGTGAAATAATTCTTTATTTAGATATTGCGTGCCACCATGATCTCTAAAATTAAGACGGAAAATATTAAAGCCTTCTTTGTAAAGTTTGCTGGCTATAGGCAGAAGATATAGGGAATCAGCACAACCTAGCCAACCATGAAGAATCATCACTAAAGGCTTTTGGTGCGAAGCCTTATGTGTTGTTAATAGCCCCTGCAATTGAACATCCATTGGTAGGGATAAAATGTGAGATTCGCTTTGCTTGCGTAAGTTATGGCTCACGCGCTCTGCATAGACTTTACGTAGGAAAGAGGCAGCCGCAATGGTATTGGAATGACCATTTCGGTAAACAAGTGGTGGGATGTACTCTGTCACTACCTAGCTTGATTTAAGGCTTGCTCAATGTCCTCTATAATATCATCTATATGCTCAATACCAATTGAGAGTCGCACCAAATCTTCGCTTACACCAGCAGCGGCTTGTTCATCTTTTGAAAGTTGCCGGTGAGTAGTGGTAGCTGGGTGACAGGCTAAAGATTTAGCATCACCAATATTCACTAATCGTACAATGAGTTTTAGTGCATCTATAAATTTAGTGCCTGCTTCAACACCGCCTTTAATTCCAAAACTTAAAATACCCGACGCACGTCCACCAAAGTATTTTTGTGCAAGTTTATAATCTGTATGTGAAGACAGTCCAGCATAACTTACCCAATTTACAAGATCATGCTTTTCTACATATTGTGCAACGGCGATTGCGTTTTCACAATGTCGATCCATGCGCACTGCCAAACTCTCAATGCCTTGTAAGATTAAGAAACTATTCATTGGTGAAATTGCAGAACCCATATTTCGTAACGGCACAAGGCGCACTCGACCAATGAAAGCAGCATTACCAAATGATTCGGTATACACCACGCTATGATAGGAAGGGTCGGGTTCATTCAACACCGCAAAACGTTTTTTATGTTTTTCCCATGGGAAGTTTCCAGAATCAACAATGATTCCACCTATAGAGGTTCCATGTCCACCCATGTATTTGGTTAGAGAGTGAATGCTAATATCCGCACCAAACTCGAATGGTCTGCATAAGTAAGGTGTTGGCACCGTGTTGTCCACCATAACCGGTACGCCCTTGTTGTGCGCAACCCTTACTAATGCTTCTAAGTCGATAACATTTCCTGCAGGGTTGCCTAGTGATTCGCAAAAAACCGCTTTTGTATTGTCATCAATGGCAGCATCCATGGCATCCATATTGCGATAAGCTACAAAGCGAACTTCTATACCAAGCTTTGGTAATGTGTGTGCAAAGAAGTTATAAGTACCGCCGTATAGTGTTGCTACTGAAACAATATTGTCGCCTTGTTCAGCTAAGGCAAAAATTGCATATGATATTGCTGCCATCCCTGAGGATAATGCTAGTGCGCCAACACCACCTTCCATTTCTGCTACACGCTTCTCAAGTACCGCAGTGGTGGGGTTCATGATGCGCGTGTATATATTGCCTTCGACTTTTAGATCAAATAAATCTGCGCCATGTTGTGTGTCATCAAACGCATAAGAAGTGGTTTGATAAATAGGTACGGCAACAGCTTTGGTAGTGGGTTCTGGTGTGTAGCCACTATGAATTGCTTGTGTTTCGATTTTCATATTTAAAAACCTCTATTTATTATGAGGCGGATCTAAAGTTAATTATTTTAACACTTAAGTGACAATAACCTTGGATCGTTATTGCTGCGATTTTTACTATGAGCATATTAACTATTGAATCCGTCTTCAGCTTCAAATTATTTTGGCGCTGACACGACCTAGAAGCTTTGAAGGACGGTCATCGCTTTAGCAGTATTTTTGTGTCGCTCTGCAAGTTGTTGAATTAAAGCAGCGACTTAAACTAAACGGCTGTGCCAGATATAAAAAATGCTATGAATATTTCTGTCCGATGTCAATCTTTGTTAGGTCTATTGTAGTAGAAAGGTCTTTATCTGTACTATCGCTTCCTTATAATGGTCGAAATTCAAGTTATTTAGTTTCGAAGCTTCCAGGTTGGTTTGTCTTGGGTATTAATAATTAGATGGCTAATTAACCACTGTCGCACCTCTTCAGTATCACGGTTGAACCAGGCAAGAGCCGATCCAAGACGAAAGCTGTAGCCCCACACATCCATATCCTCCATCAGCTGGGTACGACTATATTCCTTGATATAGTCAGATAATAAGATCTGTAAGTAGCAAGTAGCGTTTTCTTCCATAGCTGAGCCCTTGGCATCCATCTGGGTAAGCTTACGTTGCTCTGCTGACATGCAAACATAGTGACAGGCTTCGTGCAGAAGGGAATGAATTGGGGTATCTACACGTATATATAACTGTTCGTGTATTCTTCCAGCTTCTGGGAGCCCCCCAAAAGCTATGTGGAATAGCAACACCAGGATCAGAACAATTAATTTGTATGCCGTAGTTGCTTACCAGCGCTTTAATTGAGTCTGAGTTTAGATTTTTGTAATACACCATTAGTGATCGTTATATGTCATTTGCAAACTTATATCTACTAGCCTATCCATTGCCATATTAATGACTTGTCCAAAAAGAGAGATCCATAATGCTTGAAAACTAGGTATACTCACCCACCAATTTTCAGCCAAATAACTTCTACGGAGAGAATCAGCTATGCGTTTATTTTTGCGCACCACATCTTTACTTATTGCGTTAGGCTTGTTTGCAACTACTGCAAGTTTTGCAGTTGGTGATGCTGAGCGAGGTAAATTGAAAGCAGAAACTTGCTTGGGTTGCCATGGCGTACCTAGCTATACAAATGTATATCCAACCTACCATGTTCCAAGGTTAGGCGGTCAGCATGCTGATTATATTGTTGCTGCGCTTATGGGTTACCAGTCAGGTGAGCGTAGTCATGGCACGATGCGTGCGCAAGCTTCTGGATTAAGTGAAGAAGATATGGCCGATATCTGTGCATACTTTCAATCACTACAGTAAGCAAACCCCATTCTCAAAAAACTTAAAATTAATTAGTAATTACATTATGAAAAAATTAATCATTGATATTATCGCTGGATTATTCATTGTGATAGCGGCTCCAAGTTTTGCATCCGATGAAGAAGCTCATGGGTCAAGTCATGAAACAGCGCCAGCAAAAAGTGGTGCAGAAGTAGCTAAGCAATGTGTAGCTTGTCATGGCGAAGATGGCAATAGTCCCACACCTAATTTCCCGCGCATTGCAGGACAGCATGCAGACTATATGTTTCATTCTTTAAAGTCTTATCAGAATGGTGATCGTAAAAATGCCATCATGGCAGATATCGTTGCAGCACTTAGTGAAAAAGAAATGAAAAATGTTGCTGTGTTCTTTGCAAGTCAGAATGGTTTGTCAGTAGTGAACATCGATGATGAATCTAAACACTAAACTCGATCGTTACTGTATGAAACAAGATTTTTTAATGAAGATATCCTAGCTTCCGGACTGTGCATTTTCCCATTCGTCAGGCGTGAAAGACTTGATGCTCAAAGCGTGTAATTCACCACTTGCTATTTGTGGTTTAACTGTGGCGTACACCATTTGGTGTTCTTTAACCATGCTTAAATCTTCAAAACTTTCGCTAATAACGATAGCCTCAAATTTGCCTTCGCCACCACTTACCACAGCTTTAGAGTCAGGTACTCCTGCCTCGATTAATTTTTGAATTTCATCAGTAGTCATATTAGTAATTATCTATTAAGTGCTTATTTGCGCTATATCGCTTAGGTCATATAACTAGAAATAAAGTATTTAATTTAGTTCACTTGTTTCAATGAGTTGTATTAACTCATCACCAATAAGGTCTTTTTTCCAACTAGATAAAATATCTAATTCTCGTTTTCCACAAATAAGTTTCTCAATTACGCTACGAGTAGCTAGTAGGCTGGGCGATATATTTAACTCTTCTGCTCGCTCACGAATAAAGGATTGCGCTTTTTTTACTAACTTACGTTGCTCATTGTTGAGTGGGCCAATTAAGTTGGCCTTAGGCCATTCTGCTTCGGGGATATTTTGTGCCAGTGAGATTTCTTCTAGCAGGTGGCTCGCATAACCAATGTGATTACTATTGATGTCTTCTAGTTGCTGTAGAGAATCGAGATCACCTGGTTGGTTGATTGCTAAGCTACGTAGTACTTTGTCGCTTAAAATCCATCGACGCGGTTTGTTTTCTGCAATGGCTTGATGTTCACGCCACTGCACAAGTTGTTTGAACACAATCAGTTGGTGTTGCTCTAGTTTTCCAGCACCTTTAACGGTTTTCCATAGCCGGCTTGGTTCAATTTTATACTTTTCTAATGTAGAAAAGTTTCTACATTCAAATTCAGCCCATTGGCTACGTTTTTGCTCATTGAGCTTGTCTTTTAAATACAGATAAACTTCTGCTAAGTATTTAACATCATCGACTGCATATCTAGTTTCTTTATCTGATAATGGTCGGCGTTCCCAGTTAGTGCGAGAGAGAGATTTATCAAGTTCAACGCCACAAATTTCGTTTACTAATTGTGCATAACTCACCTGATCTCCATAACCTAAAAGACTCGCTGCAATTTGAGTGTCAAACATAGGGGTGGGTACTGCACCATAAAGATTTACAAATATCTCGAGGTCCTGGCTTGCTGAATGAAAAACTTTAGTAATAGAAGGTAGGTAAAGAAGCTCTCTTAAAGATGAGAGGTCATCAATAGCGATGGTATCTATGCAAACAATGCCTCGTTCAGAGGCAATTTGCACTAAACATAAGTTTGGATAGTAGGTCTTTTCACGTATAAACTCTGTATCAAGTGCTAGCCAATAAACATCTTGTGATGCTTTGCAGAATGCTTTTAACTCCTGTGTCGTGGTTAATATTTTAAATTCCATTATGAATACACTAGCGAACGTAAAAAACTTGAAACACTTCTTGAGTGTTTTGTTTACTATAATTTTAATCCAGAGCAGTGTAACAGCTAAGCAGTCACCAAAGGGCTGGCAGTCACCTTTTTTTCAAGATCACGAACTAGTGGGAAAAATATGGGATACTCATAAAGATGTCTGGCTTACTGCTAAGCAATTGAATAATGAGCTATTGCACTACGATTATATTCTCTTAGGCGAAATACATAATAATCCAGATCACCATAATCTGCAGGCTGATATTATAAATTTCTTAGCAACTTCAAATGTAAAACCAAGCGTGGTGATGGAAATGTTGTCACAAAAAGATTGGCAAAAGCAGCCACAAACGTGGAACAAGTATGATGAATTGTTAGCGCTGGCAGGCATGCTAAATGATGGATGGCCTTGGGAATTATATTCGCCGATTTTGCAGTCTGTGGTAGATCATCAACTGAAATTATTCGCAGGAAATATTAGTAGTAATGAACTACATCGCTGGTCAAACGATCAAAGTACAGATAAGAAAACGGATTTATTATTTGAGTACTCTTATACCAGTGATAATTTTACAACACTTAAAAAGAATATTATTAATTCTCATTGTGGCCATGCAAATCAAGATTTTGTAAATTTTATGTTGCGCGCACAAATGCAACGTGATCGTATTATGGCTACTTCTTTAGTCGGCAAAGATATTCCTGTTGTATTTATCGCCGGCAGTGAACATGTTAGAAATGATTATGCTGTACCTATGCAGTTGCGAAGAAAATTTAAGCAAACATCCTATTTATCCGTTGCGTTTATTTCTGTAGTAGAGGGTGAAGATGATCCTCAAGCGTATTTGCAAGGTGATTCGGCGCTATACGATATTTTATATTTTACCCCTAGCCATACAAATGAAGATCCATGTGAAAAATTTAGAAAACAATTGAAAAATATGGATCACCAGCAGACCCTGCAAGGGGCTGAAGGTAGATTAAATACCTGTAGTTGCTTGCAGATAGTGAGCTATATGCGACAATGTCTGCCAGATATATATAGCTTCATTTAATAGGACATTGAATGCTCACTGGGCCCGACGCCAATCTCAAGATTAGAATTAAAAGCCTTCGCAGCCATATCAAAAACGAAAACCCATTACTAGTAGATGTAGTGGACCATTTTTGCGAGCTTGATAAGCTCGCTTATAAGCTAGGCATACTCACGAGCAAAGAGTCGTACACCACCGATATTTCCTGGTGGCCGTTGATCTCGGTGTTAGGTACTTTTTCAGCAGGCAAGTCCACTTTTATCAACCACTATGTGCAAACCGATTTACAAAAAACTGGCAACCAAGCGGTAGACGATAAGTTCACGGTAATTTGTTACAGCAGTGATGACAAAGTAAGAGTTTTGCCTGGTTTAGCGTTGGATGCCGATCCGCGGTTTCCGTTTTACCAAATCAGTAATGAGATAGAAAAAATATCAGTGGGCGAAGGTTCGCGTATTGATACCTATTTACAACTTAAAACCTGCCCAGCAGATCTTATTAAAGGCAAAATCTTCATCGATTCACCTGGATTCGATGCCGATGCGCAGCGCGCCTCAACATTGCGTATCACCGATCACATTATTAACTTATCCGATTTAGTTTTAGTATTCTTTGATGCGCGTCATCCAGAGCCTGGTGCTATGCGCGACACATTAGAGCATTTGGTTGCTGGAACTGTGCGTCGTAATGATTCCAATAAAGTTTTATTTATTCTCAATCAAATCGACACTACAGCGAGGGAAGATAATGCAGAAGAAGTCGTAGCGGCATGGCAACGCGCCTTAGCATCAGGCGGTTTAGTAAGTGGCCGCTTTTATGCTACTTATAATGAAGAAGTAGCGGTTCATATTGAAGACAAAAGCTTGCGGGATCGTTATCAACGTAAACGCGATGCAGATTTAGGTGAAATTTATCAACGCATATCTGAAGTCAGTGTGGAGCGTATATACCGCATCATTGGTTCTCTAGAAAACACTGCCCATCAGATTGAAAATAATCTTGTACCTAGAGTTCAAGAAGCAACGCGCATCTGGATGAAACGTGTGTTGATGATTGATACAATTGTGTTGTTGCCAATATTTTTTGCAATGTTAATTTATTTCATCAAACATTTTAGAGCCGGAACTGCATTTGATAGTTTTGGGAAAACTGGGCAAATTTATACCGTTATCTTGGCGTTTCTACTTTTATTTTTGATACATCATGTAGTACGAAATTTTGTTGCTAAATGGGTGGAAAAATCATTGCCCAAAAAAGAGCCATCAGGAAGTGTACTAACTGGATTTAGGTATAATACACGTTGGTGGCAACCAATCGCGCGTCCATTTGTTGTGGGTTGGAATAAACATGCCCGCGAAAAACTAATAAAAATACGCGAAGATGCAAATCGTTTCGTTCAGCAATTGAACGATGAGTATACAAATCCTTCAGGGAAAAGTTAAATTAATAAATAGAAGCCTTTCGGCGCACTGCACGTAATACTAAAAATATCCACGGCCATACTAAGACACTGGTTACTACGGGTGCCCAGTACAGCCACGACTTAGGGTCTTTTCCTAAAATACCTAAAATCCATAACGAAATGCTCATATACGGCAACAAAATCATGCCAACAAACATGGCTTGTTGGTGTAATGGGTAGACTCGCACACGTTGATGAAAACGAATAGCTATATACACGGTAATAGCAAAGCCTAATGCGTGTTGGCCAAGTAAAGCGCCTTGGATTACATCCACACATAGTCCCAGCATCCAAGCAGTGCCTATCCCGACATTTTTTGGTACGGCAATACTCCAGTATATTAATGCCATTACGGTCCATTCTGGTCGATAGGCGCGTGCCCAATCAGGTAAGGGCATGAGCATTAGCATCAATGCTATTGCAAAAGTAACCACAATGGTAAAAAAGTCAGATGAGTTATTCATTAATTCCCGTCAATTTTGATTTATTTCTTGCTGCTCTGTTTTTTGACCCGTGCATTATTTCCAAGACTATTTTCTGTACTGTAATCAGCGTCGGCAGCGCTAGGCCAAATTAAAAGTACTTCGCGTATGCTATTCAGATCTACTAATGGCTTAGCTTCTACTTTAACAAAGGCGTTGCCTGATATTTGTTTGATGCTAGTGATTTCTGCGACAGGATAATCGGATGGGTAACGATCATCTAATCCAGAGGTAATCACTAAGTCGCCAATCTGAATGTCAGCTGTATTAGTTAAGTACAGCAATTCAAGCTGCTGAATGCTACCTGTACCAACTACCAGGCTGCGTTGTCCACTGCGTGCAACAACTCCTAGTAATGCGTGATTTGGGTCCGATACTAAAAGTGCTACAGAGTTAAAAGGGCCGGCTTTATCAATTTGTCCAATTATGCCTTTTGCTCCTAACAAAGGCTGTCCTTCGTATACGCCATCTCGTGTGCCTTTGTTAACTACGATGCGTTGTTGGTAAGGATCTAGGTCGACCGATAAAAGTTCGCCTATCAATATGCGTTCTTTTTCAAAGTATTTTGTCGAGGTGAGCATTTCACGTAAACGAGCATTTTCTTGTTCTAAAGTGGCAAGCTTTTGTAGTTGTAATTCTAAACGTATTTGCTCTGCACGAAGATCGGCGTTGTCACGCAGTAATTTATTGCGCCCTGATAATGATTCTGAACTCCAGTTGTATACCTTTGCAGGAAGCCCTGCTAAATATTCGATCGGATACATTGCTACGCTGATAGTTTGGCGTACTTTGCCTAAGTGATGTAAGTGATGGTCTACTGTCATCATTACGACTGACGCAATGATTAGCATGAGTAATTTCGTAGAGGTGGATGGGCCTAAGCCGAACAACTGTTTTATAGCGAACTCTCCATAACTTACACAATAATAGCTACACTAGAATAGTGTGGCTATGATAACGAATTACTCGATATACGTCAGTGTGAAGAGATAGCTGTGTTAAGTGTCTACGGTAAGCAGTTCATTACCTAATTCGTCCATAAGCTCTAACGCTCGGCCACCACCACGTGCAACAGAGGTGAGCGGATCATCAGCAATTACTACGGGAATACCCGTTTCTTCCATGATGAGGCGATCTAAGTCTCGTAAAAGTGCTCCACCGCCGGTTATCACAATTCCTCGATCCGCAACATCGGCACCTAATTCAGGTGGCGTTTGCTCTAGTGCAGTTTTTACTGCACTGATGATTCCGTAAAGCGGTTCTTGTAAAGACTCAAGAATTTCATTGCTGTTGAGAGAAAAGCTTTTTGGTATACCTTCTGAGAGGTTGCGACCTTTTACTTCTATTTCCATCATTTCTTTGCTTGGGTAGGCCGTACCAATTTCATGCTTGATGCGTTCTGCAGTCGATTCACCTATTAATACGCCGTAATTGCGGCGTACATAATTCACAATAGCATCATCAAATTTGTCACCACCTATACGTACCGATGATGAGTAGACAATGCCGTTGAGTGAAAGCACGGCAACTTCTGATGTGCCGCCACCTATATCCAATACCATAGAGCCACGGGCTTCTTCTATCGGTAAGCCCGCACCAATCGCTGCTGCAATGGGTTCTTCGATTAAATACGTTTTGCGAGCACCAGCACCCATGGCTGACTCTCGAATTGCGCGACGTTCAACTTGGGTGGCGCCGCATGGTACGCATACCAATACACGTGGGCTGGGTCTAAAATAACGTCTTTCATGCACTTTTTTTATAAAGTGCTGCAGCATTTTTTCTGTGGTGGTGAAATCTGCGATTACGCCGTCTTTAAGCGGTCGAATAGCTTCTATATTGGCGGGTGTACGGCCGAGCATGCCCTTAGCTGAAGCGCCCACTGCTTCAATGGTGCGTTGGCCACCTTCATGGTTTCTACGAATAGCTACGACTGATGGTTCATTGAGTACGATGCCTTTATCACGCATGTAAATCAGCGTGTTGGCAGTACCTAGATCAATGGATAAGTCGTTGGAGAAGGCTCCGAGGATGCGTTTAAACATATAGGATTAATTGTTGGTATTAAATTCGTGAGTTAGCGTACTCTATCAGTGGCCTAAATTTTCAGCAAGCCATTAAATATAAGAGATAAATATGATAGTTTTACCGTTCATTTGTAGAATTATATACGTAGCAAATAGCTAGACGATAGTGGTTTGCATAGTCTTCTGTTTTTCAGCAGGCAACAGTATTCATATAAAATAAACTCTTTATAATCATATAAAATAAATACTTTACAAGTAAGAGTCATGCCAATTTCTCCTGAAGAAGTTTTAAAAATTGCCAATCTGGCGCGCTTACAAATTAAGCAAGATGAAGTTGAGCAATATGCAACTGATTTGTCCAGCATCATAAATCTTGTTGAACAGATGAATGAAGTGGATACTAAAGACATCCTTCCTATGGCTCATCCTTTAGATGTTACGCAACGTTTGCGCGAAGACAGGGTTACTGAGGAAAATCAACGCAATAAGTTTCAATCCATTGCGCCGTCTGTAGAAAAGGGTCTTTACTTAGTGCCTAAGGTTATTGAGTAAGACTCATTCTTGTTTTGAATAATTAGAACCAATTTAAATTTACATGTACGAGCTTTCTGTTTCACAACTTGTTGACGGTTTATGCAATGGCGATTTTTCTAGTGTTGAGTTAACACAGTGTTTTGTGGATCGAATGCAAAAATACAGCGACCTCAACGCATTCATTACAAAATTAGGTGAGCGAGCAATCTTGCAAGCAAGTAATGCTGACAAATTAATTAAAGAAAAAAAACATGGCCCACTAACAGGTTTACCGATTGCGCATAAAGATATTTTTTGCATGTATGGCGTGAAAACATCGTGCGGTTCTAAAATGCTAGATAATTTTAGTGCGCCCTACAATGCAACCATTGTAGAAAAATTAGATCAAGCAGGTTGTGTAGTGTTGGGTAAAACTAATATGGATGAATTCGCTATGGGTTCATCAAATGAGAATAGTTTTTACGGGCTAGTAAAAAACCCTTGGAATACTGACTGCGTTCCGGGTGGTTCATCGGGTGGTTCGGCTGCTGCTGTGGCAGCACGTATTGTGCCTCTGGCAACGGGTACCGATACCGGTGGATCTATTCGCCAACCCGCAGCATTATGCGGAGTCACCGGTTTAAAACCAACTTATGGCAGGGTGTCGCGCTATGGAATGATCGCTTATGCCTCTAGTTTGGATCAGGGCGGGCCATTTGGGAAATCTGCTGAAGACTGTGCCCATATGTTGCAAGCCATGGCAGGTTTTGATGAGAAAGATTCAACCAGTTTAGATAAAGCAGTTCCTGACTATAAACAATCACTTAATGGTTCTGTAAAAGATAAAGTGATTGGGGTGCCTGAAGAATATTTTAGTGAAGGTTTAAGTGCAGACGTTAAAAGTGTTATTGAAGATGCAATCAAGTGGTATGAGCAACAGGGTTGTGAAATAAAAAGTATTAACCTACCTAACACTAATTTAGCAATACCTGCTTACTATGTGATTGCACCGGCAGAGTGTTCTTCAAACTTATCGCGTTTTGATGGTGTGCGTTATGGTTATCGTTGCGAAGACCCAAAAGATTTGCATGATTTATATGATCGAAGTCGCAGCGAAGCATTTGGTGATGAAGTAAAGCGCCGCATAATGATAGGCACTTATGCATTGTCTTCGGGATATTACGATGCTTATTATTTAAAGGCACAACAAATTAGACGTTTGATAAGTGAAGACTTTAGAAAAGCCTTTAAGCAAGTTGATGTAATTTTGAGCCCAACTACTCCGGAGCCTGCATTTAAAATTGGAGAAAAAACAGCTGACCCAGTAACCATGTATTTGTCTGACATCTATACCATCTCGATTAACTTAGCAGGATTACCGGCGATGTCATTACCATGTGGATTTTCGCGTGGTTTGCCTATAGGCATGCAGTTGATTGGCAATTATTTTGAAGAAGATAAATTATTAAATTTTGCGCATCAGTATCAGCTGGATACGGATTGGCACAAAAATATTCCGAAGAATTTCAAATAGCTATGCAGTGGGAAACTGTTATTGGCTTAGAGATTCATGTACAGCTGGCTACCAAAAGCAAGATCTTTTCTGCTGCATCAACCGCATACGGCGCAGAACCTAACACTCAAGCTTGTGCGGTAGATTTAGGTTTACCCGGAGTTTTACCAGTTCTAAATAAAGAAACGGTGCTTATGGCAGCGATGTTTGGCTTGGCTGTGGATGCCAAGGTTGCAGAGCGTTCAGTGTTTGCCCGCAAGAACTATTTTTACCCTGATTCACCCAAAGGTTATCAAATTAGTCAGTTTGAATTGCCCATCGTTGAGCATGGAACTTTAGAGATTGTTCTGGGTGATGGCGAACGCAAATCTATTGGAATTACCCGTGCACATTTAGAAGAAGATGCTGGTAAGTCTCTGCATGAGGAATTTCCGGATTACACAGGTATAGACTTGAATCGTTGCGGTACACCATTAATTGAAATTGTATCTGAACCAGATATGCGCTCTGCTGAAGAAGCAGTAGCGTATATGAAAAAGATACATTCTCTTGTGCGGTACTTAGGAATTTCAGATGGCAATATGCAAGAAGGATCTTTCCGTTGTGATGCTAATGTTTCCATGCGACCCAAAGGCCAAGAGAAGTTTGGCACGCGTACCGAAACTAAAAACCTAAACTCTTTTAGATTTGTAGAGCGCGCTATTAATTATGAAATTGAGCGTCAAATTGAAGTACTTGAAGACGGTGGCGAAATAGTTCAAGAGACACGACTTTATGATGCGAATAAAGATGAGACGCGATCTATGCGTACAAAAGAAGAAGCTAATGATTATCGCTACTTCCCCGATCCAGATTTATTGCCTGTAGTTATTGAAGCAAAATTTATAGAAGAACTTAGAAAACAATTACCAGAATTACCCGCAGAGAAAATTACGCGGTTTAAACAAGTTTATGATCTCAATGATTACGATGCTGAAAATCTTGTAATGAGTAAAGAAGCCGCTGAATATTTTGAAGAAGCTATAAAAAATACTAGTGCGAAAGCAAAGCTTGTAGCTAATTGGGTGTTGGGTGATTTCAGCGCGTCGCTAAATCAAGATGATGTAGAAATAAAAAACAGTCCAGTTTCTGCGCCTATGCTTGCTGGCTTATTAGATCGCATTGAAGACAACACCATCTCAAGCAAAATTGCGAAAGAAGTTTTTCAAGCCATGTGGGCAGGCGAAGGGAGTGTGGATGAGATCATCGAAGCCAAAGGTTTAAAACAAATAACTGATAGCAGTGAAATAGAGGCTTTGGTTGAACAGGTGGTTAACAATAACCCCGGACAAGTGGAGCAATATAAATCGGGTAAAGACAAAGTATTTGGCTTTTTTGTGGGTCAAGTCATGAAACTATCTAACGGCAAAGCAAATCCGCAACAAGTAAATGATTTATTGAAATATAAATTAAAGTAGCTTGAAGATGTCTGTTCAATTATTCAGGCTAAAATATGTTTCCGATGACGAAGCGAATGATATTCGTGATCTATTAGTAAAAAACAACATCAATTATTATGAAACCCCGCCAGGAAACTGGGGAATCTCAATCCCTGCAATTTGGTTGAATGATGATGATCGCCTAGAAGAAGCAAAATTATTAATTGATGAATATCAACAACAGCGACAAGCTAGAATGAGAAATGAATATGAACAATCAAAGAGGGATGGAAAGCATCAATCTTTGGTAAGTGAATTGTTCAATAAACCCGTGCAAATTGTTTTATATATTGGTATTGCTGCGGTGATTTTGTATTTCTCTATCAAGCCATTTTTGGATTTTGGCCAGTAGACATACGTTCTTGTTCTGCAAGATCTTTGTGGGTTTGGACTAAGTCGAAACCGTGCTGATTAAAAAGACTTTGTACTTTCTCGGCTTGTTTAAAGCCATGTTCCACTGCTAAATTTCCTGCTGAAGATAGATATTTTACGGCTCCTGCAATCACAAGTTCCAAATCCTGTAAGCCATCATTCTTGCTAATGAGTGCGCTGTTAGGCTCATACTGGCAAACATATTTTTCTAAATTAACATCATCTATTGCAATATAAGGAGGGTTGCAGACGATCACATCAAATTTTTCTTTTATTAAATTTTCATACCAGTTACTTTGGGCGAAAGTAATTTTTGTTCCATGACGTTTAGCATTATTTTTAGCAACATTGAGTGCTTGTAATGAGATATCTGTAGCAGTTATTAAGCAATCATTGCGTTGTTTCGCAAGTGAGATCGCAATGGCTCCAGAGCCAGTGCCTAAGTCTAAAATACGTGGTGTATCTATTTCAGATATTGCTTTGAGAGTGAATTCTACAAGCAACTCTGTTTCAGGGCGAGGGATTAACACATCTTTATTTACTATGAACTCTAAGGACCAGAATTCTTTAGTACCAGTAATGTAAGCTAATGGCTCACCTTGAGTGCGACGATTTACAGCTGAGTTGAATAACTCAATTTGATGATCACTAAGTACTAGTTCTGGATGGGCAATGAATTTGGTTTGCTCAATGTTGCATACATGGCATATGAGAAGCTGTGCATCGAGCTTTGCGTTATCGCTTACTGAATTGAGTGTAGTGGTTGCGAGTTCCACCGCCTCTTTAAGAGTCATGGCCTGTGGTGTTATTGATCGCTCATGGAGGCGAGCAAATCAGCTTGATGCTCACTGCGCAATGGTTGGATGACTTGGTCCACATTGCCATGCATCATTTCATCTAGTTTGTAGAGAGTGAGGTTTATTCGATGATCGGTTACACGACCTTGTGGGAAGTTATAAGTACGAATGCGTTCGGAACGATCTCCACTGCCCACCAGATTGCGTCTAGTTTCTGCTTGCTCATCGAATTGCTTTTGTCTTTCTTGGTTTAATAATTTTGCACTTAATAGCGACATAGCGCGCGCCTTGTTTTTGTGCTGTGAGCGTTCATCCTGGCATTCAACAACTACACCTGTAGGCAAATGCGTCAGGCGTATTGCTGAGTCGGTTTTGTTCACATGTTGTCCGCCTGCGCCTGATGCACGAAATGTATCTATGCGTAAGTCAGAAGTATCAATTTCTATTTCACCAACTTCATCAACCTCTGGCATTACTGCAACTGTTGCAGCTGAAGTATGTACGCGTCCTTGAGATTCAGTTTCAGGTACACGCTGTACACGATGTGCGCCGGATTCAAACTTCAAATTAGAAAATACTTCTTTGCCAATAATTTTTAGAATGATTTCCTTGTAGCCGCCATGATCACCTTCGTTTTCATTCATGATTTCTACCTTCCAGCCTTTGTTTTCTGCGAAGCGTGAATACATGCGATATAAATCGCCTGCAAAGATAGCAGCTTCGTCACCGCCGGTACCAGCACGGATTTCTAAAAACACATTGCTTTCGTCATGCGGATCTTTAGGGAGTAATAAGGCTTGTAGTTTCTGCTCAAGTTGCTCTAGCATTTGTTCTGCTTTTTTTATTTCTTCTTGCGCCATGGCTTTCATATCTTTGTCTGAATCGTTAGCCATTTCCTGTGCGGTTTCCAAATCCTCCAGAGCTCGTAGGTACTGATTAAATTTAGAAACAATAGGGCCAAGTTGTGCGTACTCTTTAGATAACCTAATGAACTCGTTTTGATTATTAATTACATCCGGGTCAGAAAGCTCAGCAGAAATTTCTTCATGCCGTTCTTTAATATTTTCGAGTTTTTGTAGGATAGAGCTTTTCATTAGTAATAATTAGTTTCAAAATGTAGTTTTAATATACTCTATCAAATAAGAGAATATTATCGATGATGTTTTTTTGAAGCTAACGGAATTGTGGTGATAATAAGCTTGTTGCAAAAAGCTTCGCGAGAGAAAGAAAATTTGAGAACTGCTTAATCATTGTTGTCTAAATTTAACAGGATTCGAGCTGCATCAATCAACTCATTTTTACCTTTTTTTCCTGCCATGTGCAGTGCTTCGGTAGGTTCATGCGTAAGCTTATTAGTGAGTGTATATGCGATAAATTGCAGTACTTCCTCTGAGGGTTTACCTTGCGCAAGCATTTTTTTAGCTTTGTCTAATACTGTATCACGTTGTAGTTCTGCTTTATTGCGATATGCGCGTACCGTAGCAACAACGCCTTGCCCACGTAGCCATTGAGAAAACTCTTGAACCTCGTGAGCAATAATAATTTCCGCTTCATTTGCAGCTTGTTGGCGTGATTTTAAGTTGTCGTCAATCACATTTTGTAGATCATCAATGGTATACAAATAAACATCTGATAGTTTTGCCACTTCTGGCTCGACGTCTCTGGGTACGGCAAGATCAACCATGAAAATTGGTTTATGTTTGCGTTGCTTTAAAGCGCTTTCAACAAGACCTTTGCCTAAAATTGGTAAAGTACTTGCAGTTGCAGTTATAACAATTTCTGATTTCGGTAATGCTTCGCTTATATAACTTAAACTTATACCGCGTCCACCAACTCTGTCTGCAATAACTTGCGCACGATCTATGCTGCGGTTGGCAACAACGATGTTGCCGATACCAGCACTTTTTAAATGCTCGGCTGCAAGCTCAATGGTTTCGCCCGCGCCGATTAATAATGCCGAATAATTTTTAAAGTCACCAAATATATTTTTTGATAAAGAAACTGCGGCTGAAGCGACTGAAACTGGATTTGTGCCTATCTCAGTATTAGTGCGCACTTTTTTTGCAACATTAAAAGATCGTTGGAAAAGTTGATTAAGGTTTCTACCCAAAGTATCTGCTTGCACAGCGTCTTGATAAGCGGATTTTAATTGCCCTAAGATTTGTGGTTCACCAAGCACCATAGAGTCGAGTCCACACGCCACGCGAAAAATATGTCGAACTACTGAGTCGTCTAAATGGTCATAAATATACGGTTGCGTATCGCTGGAGCTTAGGTTGTGAAATGAATTGAGCCAGCAAAGGATTTCTTCTTTGCCCTTGTTAAGTTGGTTCACCTCACAATACAATTCAGTGCGATTGCAGGTAGATATAATTGCAGCTTCATCAACTTGTGGGACAGTGATGAGCTTTTTCAGCGCATGGCTTAGGTTCTGCTCATTTATAGCTACTTTCTCACGAACCTCTATAGGAGCGGTTGTGTGGTTGATACCTAGGGTGAGTAAGGACATGAAATTATGTGAGTTTTGTGCAGTACAGTAGTATAAATTTGATTGAATCTAATTGATTGAAAGGGCTCACATAATCTGACTTTAGTACCCGAGAAATCTGCCAAAATGCGTATGCATTACTCAGATAACTACAGTAATATTAGGTATAGTCTAATCGACCCAGCAACACAACATAGTATATTGAAGATTAACGCTACAATTCCACGAATTTTCTACCTATCAGGGGCTATTATGCTCGTTTTTGGGCTTGCCAGTTGCTCATCTGTGCCGGATGGTTCTGGAGATGTTCAATCTTCTGATAATTCCATTCAGATTCGAAAACCGCAATCTGAGAAATATGATGCCCAGTCTGAGCTAATGTATGAAGTGTTGGTGGGTGAGTTATCCGGACAGTTTGGCGATGTAGGTCAAGCACTTGAGCATTATGTGAATGCGGCGCAACTCTCTGACGATCCATTAGTAGCCGAGCGCGCAACTCGAATCGCTATGTTTGCCAAAGATTGGCCTGCTGGCATTATAGCAGCGAGTCGTTGGTCAGAATTGATTGGAGAGAGTTTAGAGATTAGCCAAATATTGGGTGTGCTTGAGTTACGGAGCGGCAATGTTGATGGTGCGGTACCACATTTTGAAAAGATCATGTTGGCAGCTGATGATTCACCGGCAAAAGGCTACAGTATTATTGGTGCAGTGCTTACGCGGGAACCTGATTCTGAATCTTCGCTTAAGTTGCTTCAAATATTAGTTAACAAAAATTTTGAAAATCCTTACGGTCATTTAACTTTGGCAAGTCTTGCATTTCAGGCGCAAGACTTTCAGCGCACAATTGATGAAAGTGAACTGGCACTAGGTTTTAAGCCTAATTTTATCGAAGCACGTGCGATGCGTGCGCAAGCTTTGATGAATCTTGATGAAGTTGATCAAGCACTTGCGGAAATGAAAATTATCGTTGATAAAGAGCCGGGTAATCGTGAAATACGCACAGCATATTCACGTATGTTGATCGGTGCTGAGCGTTATGACGCAGCTATTCAAGAATTCGAAGTATTGCTTGTAGCAAATCCTAACGATGGCGAACTCATATATCGATTAGGTTTGTTGTATTTGCAACAAGGAGAATTCGCAAAGGCTAAAGTTAAGTTTAAGAGGTTAGTTGATCGCAAACAACGTGAAGATGAGAGTCATTACTACATTGGCCGTACTGATGAAGAGCAAAAAAATTATTCCGAAGCGATTGCAGAATTTGAAAAAGTACAGCAAGGTGAATACTACATCGATGCGAAGGCTCGAATTGCATCCATATATGTTGAACGTGACGGAATTGGAAAGGCGCAAACCTATTTAAAAGATTTGCGTGGCAATTTGAGTGCACCTGAGGCCATTATTGAAGTGTATCTAATTGAAGGTCAATTATTACACGATGAAGAGCTTTATGTTGCTGCAATGGATCTTTATAGCGAGGGTCTGCAAGAGTTTCCGGGTCACAGTGATTTGTTATATGCACGTGCCTTGATGGCAGAAGAAATTGATCGTATTGATTTATTAGAAGCCGATCTAAAATTAATTCTTTCTGAAGATCCAGAAAATGCATCTGCATTGAACGCATTGGGTTATACCTTGGCGGATCATAACACTAGAGTTGATGAAGCGCTTGGTTACATTAAAAAAGCATTAGAGATTCGGCCCGATGATCCTGCAGTGATGGATAGTATGGGTTGGGTGCATTTTCGCATGGGTAACTATGCTGAAGCTGAAACTTATTTACGTAGAGCTTTTGGTATATTAGAAGACGCTGAAATCGCAGGACATCTGGTAGAGCTCTTATGGGCTCAAGGTAATTATGAAGAAGCCAATAAAGTCATGAGCGACATGCTTGAGCGTTATCCGGAAGATGAGTACATATTAGAGTTAAAACAAAGACTCCAATAATGAAGTGTTCATCACTGCTTCGGCAGGTGAATATTCGAGTATTATCTCAGTTAGCTTACCAGTTATTAACCATTTTTATCTTATCTGCTTGTGCGACGGTCGAGAAACATCAACTCCCATCGGGTTCTGAAATAAGTAAACAAGCTGCATGGGAAGTTCATCGCGCAAATATTCAAAGTATACAAACCTGGAGATTAAAAGGTCGTGTAGCAGGAAAGTCTGATAGCCAAGGGTTTCGCGCGGGTGTGCAGTGGAATCAGTTCCAGCATAATTTTGTTATTGATTTACATGGACCGCTGGGTAGAAAGGTGGCAGTCATAGCAAGCAAACAAGGAAGTATACAGTTAAAGACTTCTAAGGGAGAGAGTTTTGATGCTGATGATCCTGAAGAATTAATGCAAAGCTTGTTTGGCTATTCATTACCTGTAAATGGATTGCGCCATTGGCTGTTAGGTATTCCTGACCCTAAGCAGGCGCACACTTCTTTAGTGTTGGATGAGCAAGGACGTTTAAAGCAGCTTAAACAAGCCGGTTGGTTAATTGAGTATAAGCTTTATCATGATAGCAGTACCGCACTACCAGCTTTAATCAAAATTTCAAACCCAACGCTAAATGCCAATATTAAAGTAGATCGTTGGATGTTGGGTATAGAAGAGATTTAATTTAACTTTTTTCCAAAAAATTTAAAAAAAATTAATCAGTTAATCTTACTATGCAAACATGGCCCGCACCTGCAAAGTTAAATCTTTTTTTGCACATTATTGGGCAGCGTAACGATGGCTATCATTTATTGCAAAGTGCAATTCAATTTATTGATCTTTGTGATGAGCTAACATTTAGTCTACGCGCTGACGACAGTGTTATTTGCCATAATTCTGATTCCAGCATTTCGCAACAAGACGATTTGTGTATTAAGGCTGCCTTGTTGTTGCAAAATCGAGCTGCAGCAAAGCCAGAAGAAAGGCAAGGTATAGTTATTAAGGTAAAGAAGAGGATTCCTCTTGGTGCTGGATTGGGAGGTGGCAGTTCCGATGCCGCGACTACTTTGCTGGCATTGAATCAAATTTGGAAATGTGGCTTAACATTGCAGGAACTAGAGCAAAAGGCTGCTCAATTGGGTGCGGATGTGCCGGTATTTGTTCGCGGCCAAGCAAGTTGGGTAGAAGGGATAGGAGAACAACTCTCATCTATTACTATAGAAGAGCCTTGGTATGTGGTGGTATTTCCAAATGTGCATTTAAATACTCAGCAGATGTTTGCTGATCCCAATTTGACACGCAATTGCGTGCCGATCAGAATACGCGACTTCTTGCAAATGAGAGAGGGGAAACTGGCTGATCTTGGCGATACACAGAATGTTTTTGAGTCGATAGCACGACAGCAGCCCGCAGTGGAGAGTGCGTTTCAGTATTTGCAGGAATATGTGCCGGCACGATTAACCGGAACGGGAAGTGCAATATTTGCAGCTTGCGCGTCAAAGCAACAAGCAGAAGAAATTGCTGCTAACTGCCCAAAAGAATTTTTCACTTACGTAACTAAAGGTTTAAATTGTTCACCAGTTATTTCGTTAAATGAGTATAATCACCCATAATTTATTTCTATGGTCGTTAAAAATATTGGGCCGTCGCCAAGTGGTAAGGCACCGGGTTTTGATCCCGGCATTCGCAGGTTCGAATCCTGCCGGCCCAGCCAATTTCTTGTCATCAAATTGATGCAATAAAAATTAAAGGTCATTTTTTACTATGCTTCGTCAAAGATCGTTACCTGCAGATAGTAACTTAATGGTGTTTTCCGGTAATGCGCATCCAAAACTTGCGCAGGATGTTTGTGATGATTTAAACATCCCACAAGGAAAAGCTTTAGTTAACCAATTTAGTGATGGCGAAGTGCAAGTTGAAATACAAGAAAACGTACGTGGCAAAGATGTTTTCGTGGTGCAACCTACTTGCATGCCTACCAATGATAATGTCATGGAATTGTTGATTATGGTGGATGCGTTAAAGCGCTCTTCGGCAGAACGCATTACCACAGTGATTCCTTATTTTGGTTATTCGCGACAAGATCGTCGCGTGCGATCGATACGTGTACCAATATCAGCAAAAGTCATTGCTAACTTGTTACAGGTTGCCGGAGCGGATCGCGTGTTAACTGTAGATTTACACGCCGATCAAATCCAAGGTTTTTTTGATATTCCAGTGGATAATATCTATGCATCGCCGATTTTGTTATGTGA
>Ga0255056_10000032_pt1 | contig 30821 bp, 37 predicted proteins | sample Cases_109_1_MG_FD_183639 | JGI IMG/M metagenome (GOLD analysis project Ga0255056, IMG submission 183639) | Seawater microbial communities from Amundsen Gulf, Northwest Territories, Canada - Cases_109_1 | ecosystem: Environmental > Aquatic > Marine > Gulf | place: Canada: Northwest Territories... | reverse complement strand
CGCTGACGTCGCGTTCCAGCGTTACAGGTTCATTGGTGTGTCCGAACATGGGTTTCCTTACTCCGTCCTTGCCGGTGATGTACGTTGATCGATTGCACTGCGCAGCGCGTGCCATGCGAGGGTTGCGCATTTCACGCGTGCCGGGTAATCGCGTACGCCTTCGAGCGCGCACAGCTTGCCCAAATCAACTTTGTCGTCTTCGGTCTGCGGCTTGCCGGTCAATCGTGCAGTGACATCCTCAAAACGAATCAACGCCTCAAATTTGTCGAGACCAATGACCGAGTCGGTGAGTAATGACGCAGACGCGACCGATATTGCGCAGCCGGATCCTTCGAATTTCGCATCGCAGATTTTTCCGTCATCGTCGAGCTGCAGGTACAGGTGCAACTTGTCGCCGCAAAGCGGATTGATGCCTTGTGCCGAATGTGTCGCGCCCTGGAGCTTGCCGAAGTGTCGAGGTTTTTTCGCATGATCGAGAATTAGTTCGCGATACAAGTCGCGCAAATCGTCGGCATTGATGTCTGCGACGTTACTCATGCAAACACCTGTCGGGCTTTTTCAACGGCATCGACGAGTCGGTCCACATCATCGTGGCTGTTGTAAAGCGCAAGTGAGGCGCGCGCCGTGCCAGGCAGTCCGAAAAACTCCATGACGGGCATGGCGCAGTGGTGTCCGGTACGAATCGCGACGCCCTGGTGATCGAGGATTGTGCCCAGATCGTGAGGGTGAATGTCGTCAAGCATGAAAGACTGCACACTGGCTTTGTGTTCGGCGGTTCCGATCAGACGGATGCCATCGATTTCAGCCAGCTTCGACGTCATGTACTCAAGCAGGGCATTCTCGTGCCGGGCCACTCGATCGATGCCGATGTTGGTGAGGTAATCGACGGCCGCGCCGAGTCCGACAACGCCGGCAATATTCGGCGTGCCTGCCTCGAATTTGTAGGGCAGGTCGTTGTAGGTCGTTGTGTCGAAGCGGACCTCAAGAATCATGTCGCCACCGCCTTGCCACGGCGGCATCGCTTCGAGGAGCGATTCCTTACCGTACAACACGCCGGTCCCCGTCGGGCCGAACATCTTATGGCCGGAGAAAGCATAGAAATCGCAGCCGAGGTCCTGCACGTCGATGACCATGTGCGGGACACCCTGCGCACCATCGACGAGAACCGCGATGTCGTGCACTTTTGCCCAGCCAATGATCTCCTTAATTGGATTTACCGTGCCCAATGCGTTGGATACATGTCCGAGGGCCAATAGCGCAACGTCGTCAGTCAGTAATGCGCGTAATGCGTTCAGGTCGAGTTGGCCCAGTTCATCCATCGGGGCGACGAGCAACTCGGCGCCGGTTTGCTCGCAAAGCAATTGCCACGGAACGATATTCGAGTGATGTTCAAGGTGGGTGATCAGAATCTTATCGTCGGGACCTATTCTCGGCCGGCAAAAACTTTGCGCGACAAGATTGATCGATTCGGTCGTTCCGCTGGTCAGAACAATCTCGCTGCGACTCGCGGCGTTGATAAACGTCTGTAGCTTGTCGCGTGCGCCTTCGTAGGCTTCCGTGGCGCGGTGGCTCAGTGTATGAACCCCGCGATGCACGTTCGCATGGTCTTTGCTTTGATACTGAGCAACGGTGTCGATAACCACTGCGGGCTGATGTGCCGATGCGGCGCTGTCGAGATAGACCAGCGGCTGACCGTTGATGGTCTGTTGCAGCGCCGGGAAGTCCGAACGCAGGTCGAGTGGCGTCGGATTCTTACTGCCATCATGTTGTGCCTGGATCATCGTCAGTCCCCGCTGCCGATTTCACTCAGACGTTGTTCCACCTGCGCGCTTAGCAACTCCCTCAGTTCTGGAATTGGCGATTTTTCGATCACCCGTGTCGTGAATGCGCGTGTCAGGACACGCTTCGCATCGCGCGGGTCCAGCCCACGTGTACGCAGGTAGAAGAGGGCGGCTTCGTCAAGCTGTCCGACCGTGGTCCCGTGACAGCACTTCACCTCGTCTGCGTATATTTCAAGTTCCGGTTTCGCATTGATTTCGCTGTGTTCGGACAGCAGGAGATTGTGGTTCGCTTGTTCGGCATCACTGCCATCGGCGCCGGCATGAACGATCGCCTTGCCGTTCCAGACGCAGCGGCTGCGCCCACTCATGATGCCGCGATACTCCTGCGTCGATTTGGCGGGGCCAATACGGTGATCGACACGCGTGTGGTTGTCGATGTGCTGTTTGTCTGCGCCGACATACAAGCCGTTAAACTCAGCCGACGCGCCCGCGCCGGCGATATCAATCTTCAAGTCGTTGCGTGCTAGCGCGCCGCCGAGATCAACGCCGAGGTGTCTGATTTTGCTTACTTCATTAAGGCGAACGTTGAGTCGCTGCGTCTGGCAATGGCCGCGGTCACGGTTTTGCAGGCGCACGTAATCCAGATTGGCGCCGTCACCGATGTCTACATCGATATGAACATTTGAATAGTGATCGGCATCGCCGCTCGACGCGTGGTATTCGATCACGCGAGCCGCGCTACCTGCGTCGAGTCGGATATTGATGCGCGCCTGGCTGACCTGGGGCGCCAGTGTCGCACGATCGGCGAACAACAGCCCGATGGGTTTTTCGACTCGTTTGGATTCATCGAGTCGAATCGAAATTCCGTCGAGCATTAACGCAACGCTCAAATCGGCCAGCGGGTCCTCAACAACGAGTTCGTCGTCGTCGTTTATTGGGGCGACGACGATTGCGTCATCGCCAAACGCATCGGACAGGTCCTGGTTCAGGCGGCCGTTTGAGAACACCAGCCAACTCGCGTCTATTGACGATTGAATTTCGCGAATCGCCGTCTCATCGACGTCCTCGATCGCGGCATCGGGCGCATGCGCGAGCCAACGCTCACTGATGTCGATGACGTTTGTCAGATCCGTGTACTTCCAGTCTTCATCGTGAAATGTCGGGAAGCCGCGTTGCAGGAACTGTTGCAACGCCAGCTGCCGCGACTCTGTCGGGCCAGTGCCCGCCAGCTCGGCGACGGCGCTTTTGAGCGCATCCGGCGATAATTCAACGACACTCATGCGCTGGCAGCCTCGCGAACCCATTCGTAGCCTTTTTCTTCGAGCTCGAGCGCAAGAGACTTGTCGCCGGAGCGGACGATCTGACCTTCCGAGAGCACGTGCACGAAGTCGGGCTCGACGTAATCGAGCATGCGCTGGTAGTGAGTCACCAGGATGACGGCGCGTTCCGGGTGGCGCAGAGCATTTACGCCTTCCGCAACCGCTTTCAATGCGTCGATGTCGAGTCCTGAATCCGTTTCATCGAGAATCGCGAGGCTAGGCTCCAGCATGGCCATCTGCAGGATCTCATTGCGCTTTTTCTCGCCGCCCGAAAAACCTTCATTGACGCCGCGGTTCAGAAACTTTTGATCCATGCCGAGCATGGCCATTTTTTCTCGAGCCAGTTTGAGGAACTCGAACGCGTCGATTTCCTCGAGACCCTGATGCGCGCGCCGTGCATTGACGGCTGCCTTTAGCAGATAGGCATTATTGACGCCGGGGATTTCGACCGGGTATTGAAAGCCAAGAAAAATACCTTCGCGTGCACGTTCTTCGGGCTCCAGATCCAACAGGTTGTTGCCCTTGAAGAGTACCGTCCCGTCGGTCACTTCATAGGCGTCATTTCCTGCAACGACTTGTGCAAGAGTGCTTTTTCCGGAGCCGTTGGGTCCCATGATCGCGTGAACTTCGCCTTCGTTCACTGACAGGGAAAGTCCGTGAAGAATATCGGTGTCGCCGGTTCGCGCTTTAAGATTACTGATTTCGAGCATCTATTTATCCTGGCCGATGTTGCTTAGCCGACGGCGCCCTCGAGGCTGACGTTCAACAACGCCTGCGCCTCGACGGCAAATTCCATCGGTAATTCGTTAAAAACGTCCTTACAGAAGCCGTTGACGATCATATTGACAGCGTCCTCTTCGGAAATGCCGCGCTGACGGCAATAGAACAACTGGTCTTCCGAAATCTTTGATGTCGTTGCTTCATGTTCGATGCGCGCGCTTGGGTTGCGGATCTCCATATAGGGAAATGTGTGTGCGCCGCACTCTTTGCCAATAAGCAGTGAATCGCACTGCGTATGATTTCTCGCGCCTTGCGCCTGTGGCATTACGCGAACAAGCCCGCGGTAGGCGTTCTGTGCATGACCGGCCGAAATGCCTTTTGAAACAATCGTGCTGCGCGTATTTTTGCCGATATGAATCATCTTGGTGCCGGTGTCGGCCTGTTGATAATTATTCGCGACGGCAACCGAGTAAAACTCTCCGACGGAATTCTCGCCGCGCAAAATACAACTCGGATACTTCCAGGTGATCGCGGAGCCGGTCTCAACCTGCGTCCAGGAGATTTTGGAATTCGCGCCACGACAGTCGCCGCGCTTTGTGACGAAGTTGTATATGCCGCCGACGCCGTTTTCGTCGCCCGGATACCAGTTCTGCACGGTTGAATACTTGATTTCGGCACCTTCGAGCGCAACGAGTTCGACCACCGCGGCGTGGAGCTGGTTTTCATCGCGCATCGGCGCCGTACAGCCTTCCAGATAGCTCACGTGGCTGCCTTCGTCTGCGATGATCAATGTGCGTTCGAATTGCCCCGTATTTGCGGCATTGATACGGAAGTAGGTCGATAGCTCCATCGGGCAGCGCACGCCTTTCGGGATGTACACGAATGAGCCGTCGCTAAAGACGGCCGAATTGAGCGCGGCGTAGAAGTTGTCGCGTTGTGGCACAACGCTGCCGAGATATTTCTGTATCAGTTCCGGATGATTTAACACGGCTTCCGAGAACGAGCAGAAAATCACGCCCGCTTCGAACAGTTTCTCTTTGAACGTCGTGGCAACCGAGACGCTGTCGAATACCGCGTCGACCGCGACGCCGGCGAGGCGCGCGCGCTCATGCAGCGGGATGCCGAGCTTGTCGTAGGTTTCCAGCAGCTTGGGATCCACTTCATCGAGACTCTTTGGTCGATCCGCATCTGACTTCGGCGCCGCGTAGTAGGAGATTGCATTGAAGTCGATCTTCGGATAGTGCACATGCGCCCATTCGGGTTCCTGCATTTCCAGCCATTGCCGGTAGGCACGCAGGCGCCACTCCAGCATGAACTCGGGTTCGTTCTTGCGCGCCGAAATGGCGCGCACAACGTCCTCATCGAGACCGGGCGGCAGGCTTTCGGTCGCGATGTCAGTGACGAAGCCATGTTCGTAGCGTCGGTTGACGAAATTTTCGATGTTGTCTGATTTAGTGGACATAGTTCAGGACTTCTTTGCGGTCACGTTCTCGACCGATACCGGTGTTCCCACAAAATGAAATCGCGGTACCGGGCTTTTTATTCGCGCGAGATCGACGAGGCTGACCTCATTCAGCGCGCGACGAATGGCGACATTGATGCGTTGCCAGGCGCCGCCTACGTTGCAGACACTCTCAAAATCGCAATGGCTGTCGCTGCCGCTGCACTCGGTGATCGAGACAGGACCCTCGAGCGCGTCGATGACATCGGCGGCGCTGATATCTTGCGGACGACGAGCGAGTTCGTAGCCACCATGCGCGCCTCGTGTCGAGGTGACCAGACCTGCGCGAGCGAGTGATTTAAACAACTTGCTGACGGTCGGCAACGCAATGCCGGTAGCGCTGGCGACCTCTGCCGCGCTGCATACCTGGCCCTCGTTGGCGGCTAACTGGGCCAAGACGACAGTGCCGTAGTCTGTGAGTTTGCTGATTCTGAGCACGTCCGGGCTCCGTTTTCTCGAATAAGGGACTATTTTAGTCCTATTTAGCTTCCGAGGCTATAGTCTGTGCGATTTACCGGGGTTGTTTGCTATGCTTTGCCGCGCAATGGACAGCCCCTCTGACAATCTCATCGAGGTCATCGATCTCGACTTCTCCCGCGGCCACCGGCAAATCTTCAAAGGGCTGAATATTGAAATCAAACGTGGCCAGGTCACGGCGATCATGGGCCCGAGCGGTACCGGCAAGACGACCCTGTTGCGACTGATAACCCGCCAGCTCATTCCCCATGCCGGACGCATCATTGTCGACGGCACGGACATATCAACCTTGAACCAGGCGGACTTATATCGTCTGCGGAGGCGTTTCGGCATGCTGTTTCAGAACGGTGCCTTGCTGACGGACCTCAGTGTCTTCGAAAACGTCGCTTTCCCGCTGCACGAGCACACAAATTTGTCGAATCGGCTGATGCGACATGTCGTCCTGACGAAGCTGCATGCGGTCGGTCTTCGCGGCGCTGCGGATATGATGCCTGCGGAGCTCTCAGGCGGTATGGCGCGACGAGTGGCTTTGGCGCGCGCCATGGTCATGGACCCGGATTTCCTGATTTACGACGAACCCTTTGTCGGTCTCGATCCGATTTCGATGGGTGTGATCGTCCGACTGGTCCGCAGGATGAACGATGCGCTCGGTATATCCAGCATTCTCGTCAGTCACGATGTCGATGAGATATCGACGGTGTCGGATTGCAGCTACCTGATATCGGACGGCAAGGTGGCCGCGTCGGGTAGCCCCGAGGAACTCAATCGCGCCAGTTCTGAACTCGTGCGTCAGTTCATGCACGGCATGGCGGACGGCCCGGTCGCGTTCCACTTCGACGCTCCGGACTACGCCGAGCAGTTGCTCGGTCGGGACGCTGAATAGCCCTGATGTTTCTCGATATTTACATCACGATAAGGGAATTCGTGCGCACTTTTGGCGCATTCCAGCTGTTTTTCCTGCGCCTGCTGATGTATTCGCCGAGAATATTGTTCAAACGCTTCGGTTTGGTCGTGAGCCAGGTTTATAACGCCGGCACCTTGTCGCTCGTGATTATCATGGTCTGCGGCTTCTTCGTGGGCGCGGTACTCGGCCTGCAAGGCTACTCCAATCTCGCGCGCTTCAATGCCGAGGATTCCGTCGGGACATTCGCCGCGTTCGCACTCGTGAAGGAACTGGGGCCCGTCATCACCGCGTTATTGTTTGCGGGGCGCGCCGGGACAGCGCTTTGCTCTGAAATCGGTCTGATGAAGGCAACAGACCAGTTGTCGGCGATGGAAATGATGGCCGTCAATCCTATTCGACGTGTCGTGGTGCCACGCTTTTTGGGCGGCATCATAGCGATGCCCTTGTTGGCGGCCGTCTTCAGCGCGATCGGACTTTTTGGTGCGCATATGGTCGGCGTCGGATTGCTGGGGATCGATGTAGGCGCTTTTTGGCAGCAAATGCAGCAATCGCTGGAAATTAATGATATCTACGAAGGGATCATCAAAAGCGTCGCTTTCGGCATCGTTGCCAGCCTGCTGGCGGTGTGGGAAGGCTACAATGCTCTGCCAACGGCCGAAGGCGTTGGGCGGGCGACAACACGTACCGTCGTGATTACAGCCATCGTGGTACTGATTATCGATTTTATGATTACGGCAGTAATGCTTTGAGGAAGAGTTATGAGACAGACACGCGCAGTTGAATTAGGAACAGGTCTGTTTGTGTTGATAGGCGTGGCCGCGTTGTTTTTTCTAACGACGCAGGCAACGGGCGGGGATGATTTTTCCGTATCTGACGTCTATGAAGTGCAGGTGCGCTTCGACAACGTCGGCAGCCTTAAGCCGCGCGCGCCGGTCGCGATGGCCGGGGTAACTATCGGCAGAGTCACGAGTATTGAATTCGACCCGTATGAGCTGAATGCGGTCGTTACCTTTGTGATCGATAGCCGCTACGATCAAATTCCGGACGACTCGGACATTGCGATCCTGACCGCCGGGCTGCTGGGCAGCCAGTATCTCGGCATGCAGCCGGGTGGCTCGCCTGACTATCTTGTCGACGGCGGTGGCGATTTTCTACTGCCGCAGTCCGCGATCGTTCTGGAAAACCTGATTGGCAAGTTTCTTGTAAAAGATTCGGATGATGACTAATGATTCATCGCATCGGAAATCGGAGCCAATTGTGAAAAAGAAATTAGTAGCGATGATGTTGCTGACATTCGCGCTGGCGTCCGGAGCGAGCTTCGCGCAGGAGCCGTTTGAGCAGGTTGAGCAGGCAATCGCCGAGCTGGCCGCAGGCATGGACGGTCGCAAGGACGAGCTTGCGAAAGACAGAGATGCACTTTACGAACTTATTAACGGTATCTTGTTGCCGCGTTTTAATCGCACGTATTCGGCGCAACTCGTGCTTGGCAAAAACTGGAGGGATGCTGATGAGTCCCAGCGCGAAAGATTCATCAACGGCTTTTATGACTCATTGTTGCGTAAATACGCAGAAGGCGTCCTGGAGTTTGATCAGAATCGTGTAACGCTTCTGCAATTTCGTGGCGACTTGACGAAAAAGCGTACGATCGTCAAAACCACCGTAAGTCTGGATAATGGTCAAAAGGTGACGGTGAATTACGGTTTTGCGAATCGGGATGACGGGTGGAAAATGTTCGACGTTACGATTGAAGGCATCTCCTATATTCGAAACTATCGTGCGGAGCTGGATGCCGAGATCAGATCTACCAGCCTCGACGCCGTCATTGAGCGTCTCGAACGCGAAAAAGTCGTCGTTGAGGATGACGCAGGCGCTGCTGCCGGTGAGTGAATTCAACTTGCAGGATCAGGGTGACGGTCGCTTCCTTCTGTCGGGCGAAATGTCATTCAGAACGGCTGAAAGGATTCTGCGCGCAAGCGAGGGGCCTTTCGAGGAGCACACGCGGATTGAGGTCGATCTTAGCGGCGTGGAGAAAGCGGATTCGGCCGGGCTCGCACTGTTGCTCGAGTGGATTACCTGGGCCAATCACACGGTGCGGGAAATACGCTACGCGAGCATGCCTGAACGGATTCTTGCGATCGCAAAAACGACCGAGGTGGACCATCTGCTGATTCGTGGTGAGCGGTGGGCCGGCTTCATCGAAGCGCCGGACGTCGACTAGTCCTCTTCTTCGAAATCGTCGTAAAAGTCGTCATCATCAGGCGGATTGCCGTCGTACACCTGGTAGATACGATTCTGCAAATACGATTCGCGAATAGTAATGTACGGATCTTTTGAATCTTCGAGAAGCCGATCGACCGTCAACAGGCGAGATCGCAAGTTGATAACGCGCAGGGCGTACAACCTGTCACGGACCGATGAATTGTCGTAGTGAATCAGCAGGTCCGTGTAAATATTTACAGGCAACGCGACAGCGTCCCTCAGAGTGAATGGTCCCAGCATGGGAACGACGACAAACGGGCCATCCGGTACACCCCAGACGGCCAGTGTCTGGCCGAAATCTTCTTCATAGACCTCGAGACCACCGGCCGACGCCACATCGAAGAGTCCGGCGACACCTAATGTGCTGTTGAACATGAATCGTGCAATGTCACTTAAGCCCTGCCGCGGCTTGCCTTGCAAGAAATTGTTGAGCGCCGAGCTTGGCGTCCTGAGGTTTCTAAAAAAGTTGGTCACGCCGCGCTCAGCGAAAGAGGGCATCACTGCGCGGTAACCGATGGCGATCGGTCGCATGATGGCCCGGTCCAGCGTGTTATTGAACGTATAAATGCCGCGGTTCATCGGCTCCCAGGGATCGCTTTCCGGATTGGATCGTTCTGCAGTTGATGCACACGCACCCATCGTTGCGGCAGCTGTAAGCATCAGCCCAGCACGAAAGTATCTCCCCATAACGGATTGTTGCATTACTAACTCACGTTTCTTGCCGATGCCCTGTTGCTTTGCATTTGTTTGAGTTGTTCTTCGGTCATGTACTCGCGAATGAAATCGATGCGCGCCTCAAACCGGATGCGTTGGATTTCCTGAAGCTGGGGCAAATCCAAAGCCTGCTGCAGTGCATGTATACCGCCAACCAGGTCACCTGTCATCAATCGGTATTCGGAAATGTAGTAATACGACTCAGCATCGTCTCCGGCCTCGCTCGCTGCTCGCGCTATCAGTCGAATCTGCTCCGGTGTCGGCGGCACATTATTCAGCAGATCAAGCAAAAGTTCATGCGCCTGCTCCGCTTGACCCAATCGCAAAAGATACTCGCTGTACATTACGACCAGAGGCACGTTTCTCGGGAACAATTCGACGGCGCGCTCGAACGTACTTGCGCCAGCCGAATATTGCTCCATTTCGAGCAAGGTCTGTCCGACGCCGATTTGGTACGCGATAACCTTTTGATCCTTGGACGCCAGATCGCTAAAGATTCGGTTGGCATCACGGTAAAGGCCGGCGCGCTGGTAGGCGACAGCGCGGCCATATTTTTCGATATCGGTCTGATTTTCATAGTCACGACGCTCGTAGTAGGCGACAGCTTCCGCGGCGGTGTCGTGTCGCGCAACGATGAGCCGCGCTCTTACTATGCCGTAGTTGTCGGAATCCGAACTTTGAATTCGTGGATAGTCCTGTGCACGCACGCGTGCTTCAGCGATGCGATCTGTCGTGACCGGATGTGTCATGAGGAACTCAGGCGCTCGCATTTCGGGTGAGGCGGGCTGCTGTCGCGCCATCACTTCGAAGAATGAAGCCATACCGTGCGGATCATAGCCGGCGTCAGCGAGGGCGCCGATGCCTATTCGGTCAGCTTCGTGTTCATTGCTACGCGTAAAGTTGATTTGCTGTTGTGCCGCCGTTCCCTGAGCAACCGCCATGCCCGCCGCAAACGCATCCGCGCCACCTGTCGCGCCAAGAATTATCGCGCCAAGCATCATTGCTGTGGTCAACAGCCCCTGCCGTTGATTGGCATGTATCGCTCTTGCGATATGACGCTGCGTTACGTGAGCGACCTCGTGTGCCAGGACGCCCGCGAGTTCATCCTCGTTGCGTGTCGCTTCAATCAGTCCCGAGTGAACACCGATGTAACCACCCGGCAACGCGAACGCGTTAATTCGATCGTCTTCGACCACGAAAAACTCGAAACTGTGGCTACCGTCATTGGATTGCGCCGAAATGCGCCGGCCGATTTCGTTGACGTACTCGGTAACCAAGGGATCCTCAATTACACCGCCGCGCCGCCGAATATCAGCCATGATGGCGCGGCCATACCGTGCCTCTTCCGATTTTGACAACACGGCATCTGCCGGGCTGCCCATATCCGGAAGCTGAATGTCATCGGCGCCCGCACCGCTCGTCACGACCAGGCAAGCCAGTGCAATAAGGAGGCCGATTTTGGGAATCAAATTTCGCATCAAATATTTGTCCGTTCCGCCTCGTTTCAAATTCCGACTGGAAGCAATCCAGAGCGTTCCATCAATGATAAAGCTTCTGGGCGTCAAATAGTGTCAGTTTGGCCATAAGTCCTTGATATTGTGTGAAACGCGCCGAGCTATTTGCCCAATGCCTTCACCGTCTCCAGTACTTTGGCCGCATGTTCCTTTACCTTGAGCTTGCGCCATTCCTGGCGCAGTTTGCCCTCCCTGTCGATAAGAAACGTGCTTCGCTCGATGCCCATAAACTTGCGGCCATACAGGGTTTTTTCCTGAATAACATCGAAATTGCGGCAAATCTTCTCGTCCGGGTCCGACAACAGATCAAACGGAAATGATTGCTTCGCCTTGAAGCTCTCGTGTGAAGCGATGCTATCGCGTGATACACCAAAAATAACCGTCTTCTGTCGCTTGAATTTGTTGTGCAGATCGCGAAAGTCCTGGCCCTCGGTAGTGCAGCCGGGCGTATTGTCCTTCGGGTAGAAATACAGCACGACGTTCTGGCCGCGGAAATCCTTTAAACGCACACGCTTGTCGCCCGTTGACTCGCAGCTGAAATCCGCAACGACCCGATTCATCCCTGGTCTGCTCAAAATCGTCTCCGATTGACGGTTTAGTTCTTGACGGGCTCGAGGATTGCATCGAGGTTCAGCCGATCACTCATCTCGAGAAACTCCTCGCGCAATGCCGATATATGCACTGAGGACGGCACATTGACGGCCATTTGCACCGCAAACATCGGCGCACCCGTGTGTGCTGCCGAGTAGCGCCGGGTAGCGACGTCGGCAATTTCGATATCACGCGATGCGAAGAAGTTCGCCAGTCCGAACACGATGCCCTGTTGATCGAGGCTAATGACGTCAACAGCGTAGGGCATGCGGTCGTTGCTGGCAGGGCGCTCGCCCGTTTTACGAATAGCGAACGTCAGGGTGTCATCGACCGTCAGTTTCTCAAGGCCGCGCTCCAGACGATTCAGGGTGTGCCAATTGCCGGAGACCAGCATGAGCACAGCGAACTCTGATCCGAGGGTCGTCATGCGGCTTTCCTCGATGTTGCCGCCGCACCCAAGGATGACTTTGCTGATGTCCTGTACGACACCAGTTCGATCAGTTCCAATCGCTGATAAAACAATAAGTTGTGACATTTATCTCGAAACTAAAATAATATGTGATCCATTCGGCTTATGAGCCTTGCCAGCGCCGACAGCGAACAGTAACATCGCCGCCTTGTTTATGCCGAGATGTCTTCGTGTTCAAGGGTAGTTTGGTCGCATTGGTGACCCCGTTTGATAGTGATAATCGGGTCGATTACGCGTGTCTCAAGCGTTTGATCGATTTTCATGTCGAGCAGGGCAGTAATGGTCTGGTGATCGCCGGAACGACGGGCGAAGCGGCAACGCTGACGAGAGCGGAACATCCGGAGCTAGTCGCAAGATCGGTCGAGTTCTCCGATGGCAGGCTACCGATCATTGCCGGCACGGGCTCAAACTCGACGGCGCAGACGATCATTTTGTCTCGCGAAGTTGGCGACACGGGAATCGATGCCTACCTGCTGGTGGTTCCTTACTACAACAAGCCCATGCAGGAAGGCATGTACCGCCACTTTTCGACGATCGCGGATGCCCTCGACAAGCCTGTGATGATGTACAACGTGCCCGGACGGACAGTCGCAGATATGTTGCCGGAGACGATCGGCCGGCTTGCAACGCACGGCAATATACTTGGTATCAAAGAGGCGACCGGCGACATCAATCGACTGCTTGAAATAAAGAATCTCGTCAGCGAGGAATTCATGCTATACAGCGGCGACGATTTCACGCTGCTGTCGTTTATCGAGCATGGCGGGCACGGTGTGGTCACAGTCAGCGGCAATGTCGTGCCGGGTGCAATTGCAGAGTTGTGTCGTCTGGCAATGGCGGGAGAGTCGGCGCAGGCGAAGGCGCTGGATGCGACACTTCAGGCGTTGAACAAAGCACTCTTCATCGAGTCGAATCCTATCCCGGTGAAATGGGCACTTGCAGAGATGGGGTTGATGGAAGCGTATTTGCGCTTGCCACTGACCGACTATGACGGGCAATATCACGCGCAGATGCGTACGGCCATGGCTGAGGCAGGTGTGAACCTGTAGGAGCGGTGATTGCCCCGCGAATAAGCGAAATTCGGAATGAAAATGAAAAATACTGTTTTACTGCTTGTCCTGGCGTTGCTGTCAGGATTGGCAGGCTGCAGCGGCGACAAAGCCCGCTCCTGTGACGACATGCAGCGATATCAGCTGGCAGCGGAAGGCCAGCGTATCGAAACGCCGAATGATCTGGATGACCTGGAACCATTGCGCGAGATGCCGTTGCCGCAGGCGAGTCCGCGACCGCCGCGGCCCGAGGGCTCGCCATGCATCGATTTACCGCCGAGCGTTTTGAGCGGCCAGCAATAATCGAATTCGGAGAGGTGGCTGAGTGGCTTAAGGCGCTCGCTTGGAAAGCGAGTGTACGTTTATAGCGTACCGGGGGTTCGAATCCCCCCCTCTCCGCCAGAAAATTCAAAGGGCCCCTTTACGGGGCCCTTTGAATTTTTCTTGCCGAGTGTGGTGGAGGATGAGATCGCTGTTCGAGCCGAGCAGTGGCGCAGCCACCTTCGGCGGCGCGCAGCGCCCATCCCCCCCTCTCCGCCACAATCAACGAGATGTGAGGTCTCTCACGGTCTGCGCCCGCCTGTTTCGATATCGTTACGGAACTATCGCCCCGGAGTGGTGCAATGGCACACATCATCAGATTATGTTTAGTTCTGTCACTTTTATCGATGCCGTTTGTGAACGCAAATGCCTCGAAATTGAGCGTTGAAGTTACGTTTTCGCACAACGAGGCCACCACAATTCGCGCCTACTTCGGTGACGAGCAAAAGAAGTACTCGAATAAAGACAACGGTCTCAAGTCCCTGCCGCCGGGAATTGCGAAGAATCTGGCTCGGGGCAAGGCCCTGCCACCCGGCATTGCGAAGCAGGTCTTGCCGAACGATCTTTTGAGACTGCTGCCACCCGCACCGAACGGCTTTGAGCGGATTATGGTGTCAGGGAAAGTCTTGCTCGTCGAAATCGCGACGCAGGTGATTCACGATGTGTTGGAAGATGTCTTTCTGCGATAAAGCGGGCTTACTCCGGCACTTTGCCCGTCGCGATGTACTCATTATATCCAGCGCAGGACGCGGTGCGATTCTTCAGCGTCAAATCGCTCGGATGATTTTCCTGAAATTCCGTCCACTCGAGACATTGCCGCATCAATGCCAGGCCCATCGGCGAGTCCAATCGTTCCTGTTCCACGCTGATCGGTCCATTCGTCAGCTGGTCCGATAGCTGATCCTGCAATATCTGCGCATTAAGCTCAGACTGTTCGGCCAGCGCTTCGGCTTCAGCCTCGTCGGCAGGCCGATTGATCCAATTCAGCAAGCCGACGATCGCGAAATAGCCGATTACGAGTACCAGTAGCCCGGACACAGCGATGATGAGGCGCGTTTTTGGCTTGCGGGTGTTCACGATATTGTCATTTTAAGCATTTACGCGGGCGAGCCAATAGCTAAGTGCAAGTCAAACTGTCGGCCGTCATTTGATGCTGGCGATTGAAACGGACCGCCATCTATGGCGATAATCGCCGCCGGCTCGCGTCGGCTTCTCCGCGACGGTTAATCGCGAACTCCGCCAGGCCCGGAAGGGAGCAACGGCAGCGACGACACCGGGTGCCGGGGAACAGCTGGCGCTGGCCACTTCATCTTGCCCTTTTCGGGCTTGCGGCGACATGACGGTAGGTTACACTGATCGATTCTGAATTCAGGTTCCGCACCCCACACGCTATGAGTTACCTCGTTCTGGCCCGCAAATGGCGGCCCAAGACCTTTGCCGATACCGTAGGCCAGGAGCATGTCCTGCAGGCGCTGATGAATGCGCTGGAGTCGGGGCGTCTGCACCATGCTTACCTGTTCACCGGCACTCGAGGCGTGGGCAAGACAACGATCGCGCGAATCCTGGCCAAAGCGCTGAATTGCGAGACGGGCGTTAGCGCGGAACCCTGTGGAGAGTGCAGCGCCTGCGTCGAGATCGATGAAGGTCGCTTTGTCGACCTTATCGAAGTGGACGCGGCCTCCAAAACCAAGGTCGACGATACCCGCGAATTACTCGACAATGTGCAGTATTCGCCGGCGCGTGGGCGCTTCAAGGTGTACCTCATCGACGAGGTCCACATGCTGTCAAAACATTCTTTCAATGCGCTTTTGAAAACGCTTGAAGAGCCGCCGCCGCACGTTAAATTCTTGCTGGCGACGACGGACCCGCAGAAGCTTCCGGCGACTGTTTTGTCGCGCTGCCTGCAGTTCAATCTGAGTCGACTGACGCCGCGCCTGATATCGGACCGTCTCGCCTACGTCTGCAAGGAAGAGGGCATCGATGTCGACGCGGGCGCGCTCAATATGCTGGCACGGGCTGCGGACGGCAGCGTGCGCGACGCACTGAGCTTGCTGGATCAGGCCATCGCGTATTGCGGCGGCAAAGTCGAGGAGCAGCCGGTCGCGGTAATGCTCGGAACCATCGATCGCGACCATGTCATGAAGTTGCTGCGGTTGCTCGCGGCCGATGATGGCAAGGGCCTGATCGATGCGGTCGCCAAAATTGACGAGCAATTTCCGGATTACGGACGGCTGCTGGATGATCTTGCCCGGCTCTTGCAGCGTGCCACGATTTATCAGGTGCTTGGTAGTAACGAACACGACGACGAGTTTGATGTTGAGGAACTGCAGAAAATCGCCGACACGATTTCCCCGGCCGACATGCAACTGTTCTATCAGACCGCGTTGCTTGGGCGCCGCGATCTCGATCTGTCACCCGATCCGAGAAGTGGCGCCGAAATGACATTACTGCGCATGCTCGCCTTCAGGCCAGCGGCAAGTGCAGCGACCAGTGATTCCGGTGGATCGTCAAAAAAACAAGGCCCGACGTCAGACGCTCCAAAAGTGGCGGCAGTGCCAAAATCGTCTGCCGCACAACCCGTCGCCGCGGCTGGAACGGCGTGGAACGATCCGGACTGGAACACCCTGGTCTCGCTATTGGAACTGAAAGGAGCGGTTCGCCTGCTCGCAATAAATTGCGCGCTGCTGCGGCGAGGCGGCAAGACGGTGTTCTTCAGTCTTGACGGAAAATCCGAGTCGATGCTGACACGTCAACGCAAGGATGAGCTTGCCAGGGCGCTGTCAACGCACTTCGGCGAATCATTGAACATCGATATCGAGATCGGTGAAACGGCTCCGGAGACGCCTGTCCAGGAAGAGTCGCGAGTGGAAGGGGAGCGCTACGATGCGGCAAGGGCATCGCTTGAGTCCGATCCGAACGTGAAAACGCTACAAACCATGTTTGGCGCAGAATTGAAAACCGATTCCATCGAACCCATAACTCCGTCCCGGTCAGACTGAGCAGGAGCAATTGATGAAAGGTGGCATTGGTTCGTTGATGAAGCAGGCGCAGCAGATGCAGGCTGATATGAAGAAGACCCAGGACGAGATGGCATCGCTGACGGTGACCGGTGAATCGGGCGGCGGTATGGTGCGCATCACGATGAGCTGCCAGCATCAGGTTCAAAAACTTGAAATCGATGACACGCTTATTGGCGACGATAAGGAAATGCTTGAGGACTTGCTTATCGCCGCGTTCAACGATGCCCGGCGCAAAGTGGAATCAACGATGAAGGAACGCTTTTCCGGCATGGCGTCGGGACTGAACCTTCCTCCGGGCATGAAACTGCCTTTCTGAGTGCTACGTGTCGTATTCACCGTTACTTGTTCGAATGATCGATGCACTCCGGTGCATGCCGGGCGTGGGTCAAAAATCGGCACAACGGATTGCATTTCACTTGCTTGAGCGCGATCGGGATGGGGCATCCGCCTTGTCTTCCGCCCTTGCGGATGCCGTCGACGGCATTGGACATTGCAGCCGTTGTCGCATGCTGACAGAGTACGAACTGTGTTCGATCTGTTCTGCGAGCGGTCGTGACCAGTCGTCATTGTGCGTGGTCGAGTCGCCCGCCGACGTGATGGCGGTTGAGGACGCAACCGGTTTTCGTGGACTGTATTTCGTGCTGATGGGGCACCTGTCACCGCTGGATGGTATCGGACCGGACGAACTCGGACTGGATGTCCTTGAGGAACGTCTGCGGCAGGAGGACGTTAAGGAAATGATCATCGCCACCAATCCCACGGTCGAGGGTGATGCGACCGCGCATTTTCTCGCGGACGTGGCGACGCGAAACAACGTTCAGGCGAGTCGCATCGCACATGGCGTTCCGCTGGGAGGCGAACTCGAGTACGTCGATGGCGGAACGCTGTCGCACGCGTTTTACGGCAGGCGCGTCGTCTAATCAGGGGATATGAAATGTCAGATCCGGATTGTTTGTTTTGCAAAATCCTTGCGGGCGAGATTCCGGCCGACATCATTTTCGAATCCGAGTCTGCGATCGCGTTTCGCGACATCAATCCGCAGGCGCCAACGCATGTGCTGATCATTCCTCGGCAACATGTCGCAACGATCAATGACATCGAATCGCAGCACGAGGAACTCGTCGGGAACCTGTTCAGTGCGGCGAAGGCCATAGCGTCGGCAGAAGGCCTGTCTGAAGACGGCTATCGAGTCGTGATGAATTGCAACGAGGCAGCAGGCCAGACCGTGTTTCATCTGCATTTGCACTTGCTGGGCGGCCGGGCACTTGCCTGGCCACCGGGATAAGGCTGCCAATTCCACAGCGATGGGCACTTATCACGGGAGCTTCGGCCGGTTTCGGGCAGGAGTTCGCGCGCCAACTAAGCGCAATGGGGCTGAATCTGATATTGGTCGCAAGACGGACCGAGCCAATGGCCGTATTGGCGAGCCAGCTCAAGGAAACGCACGGTATCGAGGTACTGATTTTCGCGGCCGATCTGTCGCTCCCTACCGCACCCGCCGTTATTAATGGATTCGTTCTGCAACATGGCGTCGAAGTGGATTACCTGATCAACAACGCGGGTTCGTACGGGCCGGATTTACTCGCCACGGAAAACTGGTCTGATTATCAATCCTACATCGAACTAATGATGACCTCGGTCGCAGGTCTCTGCCATTATTTCATTCCACCGATGCGACAACGTGGCTTCGGCCGCGTAATCAATGTTGCATCGGTTGCCGGACAGGTCGCGGCCCCGGGCGACTACAGTTACGGTCCAACAAAGGCCTATTTGATCTCTTTGTCCAAATCATTGTCGAGGACGTTCAGCGGGGAAGGCGTCAAAGTTCTGGCGCTGTGTCCGGGTTTTACCCACACAGATTTTCACAAGTCCGAGAAACTGGCGAAGCGAAAGGAAGCGTCCGCCAACTTCCTGTGGTACGACGTCGACGTTGTGGTGCGCGAAGGATTGAGGGCGCTTGAACAGGGGAAATCCGAATACAGCTCAGGCAGGCTGTATCGTTTTTTGGTTCCGGTACTGCGTTCCTGGCTCGGCAAGTGGGTTCTGAAAGCCGTTGGTGTGACTCGTGGCTAGTATCGATCGCGGTTGATTCGCTCCGTGAGTGCGAGAATGCGTCGGTAACTTTCATAGCGACGTTCATCCATTTCGCCGCTTTCCACAGCCTGTTTAACGGCGCAATTCGGTTCGCGAAGATGTTTGCAATTCGCGAAGCGGCAATGCTCGCCTAACTCATGGACTTCGCGAAATCCGACGATGGCCTGTTGCGGCGTTTGTAGAGCCGGTGCGTAGTCTCGAACACCGGGCGAGTCAATAACCACTCCGCCCCGAGGCAGCGAGATCATCGCCGAGTTAACGGTGGTATGGCGTCCTTCGCCCGTTTTCGTTGAGATCGTCGCGGTCTTTTGTTCGGAATTCGCGGCCAGCCGATTGATCAAGCTTGATTTTCCGACGCCGGACTGGCCAACAATGATCGCGGTCCGGTCGGTTAGCAATTCCGCCAGTGGGTCGAGATTGTCATCTGTTTCTGCGCTGCAGGCGATACTCGGGTAGTCCAGTTGCTGATACGTCTCCAGCACATTGTCCGGGTCAATGGCATTGTCGAGGTCGGTCTTGTTGTAAACAACGGCGGCGGCAGCGCGCATATTTTCGGCGGCACACAGGTAGCGATCGACAATAAACCAGTCCGGCTTGGGCGATGCAGCGGCAACAACAACGACAAGATCCAGATTCGCGGCAAGTGTTTCGACTTTGCCGCGCAGATTAGGGCGGTTGAGCTCATTGCTGCGCTCATGAATCGATGTGATCAACCAGTCCGCCTCGCCATCGATTGGCTCAACGACGACGATGTCCCCGCATACTGGCTTTAGTTTTTTGCCTTTGATCCGCGCATCGGCTTCCTGCTTGTCGTCGAAACGCACTCGCATACGACGGCTATAGGTTGCGATAACTGTTGCGTCTTTAGCGGGCATGCTCAGAGTATACTTGGCGCATGGAAAAGAGCAGCAATCTGATATGGATTGATCTGGAGATGACGGGCCTCGACACGGTCGACGACTCGATCATTGAGATCGCCACGATCGTTACCGACAAACATCTGAATGAACTTGCTGAAGGGCCCGTTCTGGCCATAGGCCAGGCGAAGGCAACGATGGATGCGATGGACGAATGGAATACGCGACAGCATGGCGAAACAGGACTTACCGCGCGCGTCCTTGCGAGTGATGTAACCGTCGCGAAAGCCGAACAGAAAACGATCGAATTTCTTGCCGAGTGGATAGACGAGGGCGCATCACCGATGTGCGGCAACAGCATCTGTCAGGATCGCCGTTTTATGGCCCGAGAAATGCCTGCACTCGAGCGCTTTTTTCATTACCGAAATCTGGACGTGAGCACGCTAAAGATCCTGGCCACTCTATGGGCTCCAACGATCGCGGCCGGATTCGACAAGGAATCAACACACCGGGCGCTAGCCGACATTCGCGATTCGATTGCCGAACTTGTTTGGTATCGCGAGCATTTGTTGGACTCGTCGGTCTTCCCGGACGATTCGCCGCAGCCGGATTAGTCGTGTCTGATTTGCCTATTGCTCCGGCCTGCCTCCGAAATAGCGACGCAATATTGGGTGTGCTGCGGCATGAACTCGCGGAGTGCCAGGATGTACTCGAAATCGGTTCGGGAACCGGGCAGCACGCGGTGCATTTTTCGGCAAGCCTGAGGGACATCAACTGGCAAACCAGCGACCTTTCGGAAAACCATGACGGCATACGAGCGCACATCGCGAACGCCGGTCTGGACAACGTAAAAGCACCGTTGGCGCTGGATGTTCGCTCGGCAACATTGGATGCGCAGTCATACGATGCAGTTTTCACGGCCAACACAATACACATCATGAGCTTCTCGGCGGTTGAGAAAATGATTCCATTTATCGCGGCTCATCTAAGCGGCGGCGGCTTGTTTCTCGCTTACGGGCCGTTTCGTCAAGGTGGCAGGTTCAACACTGAAAGTAACGCGAACTTCGACGCATCATTGCGTGCGCGTGATCCTGGTATGGGGATTCGCGAGTTGGAAAAAATTGACAGCCTGGCGGAACATGTCGGCATGCGTCGCTTACGGACCTACGCGATGCCCGCAAACAACTTGTTGCTGATATGGCAAAAGGACATGAGGAATACGCTGTGATTACACACAAAGGGGGATGCCATTGCGGCTTGGTGCGATTCGAGGTGGATGCGGCGGCCGAAATAGCGGCGACGAAGTGCAACTGCAGCGTTTGCAGCATGACGGGTTTCCTGCACCTGATCGTTGGCGCGGACCATTTTCGGCTGCTCACCGACAAGGCGGACATTACGACCTACACGTTCAATACGCACACGGCGAAGCACATGTTCTGCCGTCACTGCGGCGTAAAATCCTTTTATATTCCACGCTCACACCCCGACGGCGTCAGCGTCAACATCAATTGCATCGATCCGGCGACCATCAGCTCAGTTTCAAGTACCGATTTCGACGGCCGCAATTGGGAACAGAATATTTCCGATTTGTCGCCAATAAAAGACTGATTTCTCAGTAGTTTGGGTGGTTAACGACTTTAACTTATCTTATAGTTGCGCCGTCCATCAACGAATACGGAAGACCATGAAAAATACTTTTTTCGCAGCTGCGGTCGTGATTGTCAGCTTGCTCGCCGCACCCAGGGCCTGGGCAGAATCGGCCTGGGTGAGTGATGAATTCGAAATCACATTGCGGTCGGGCCCCAGTACCAGCAACGCGATTCAACTCATGGTCAGTAGCGGCAGAGAACTTGAAGTGCTCGAGAGAGACGCGGAAACGGGCTACACGCGTGTCAGGACCGCTGGCGGTACCGAGGGTTGGGTACTCTCGCGATATCTGATGCCTGAAGCGAGCGCTCGGGAGCAATTGCAGACATTGACAGGCCAGCTGACCAACGCCAACACGCGCGGCTCGTCGCTCAATTCACAATTGTCAGCAATTCGCAGCGAATACGATGGCTCGCAAGCCAGTGTTCGGGCCCTTGAACGCGACAAAGCCCGGCTGGAGCAGGAACTTGCGGATATAAAGCGAACCGCCGCGAATGTATTGACGATCAACGACGAAAACACCCGTCTGCGCGACCAGGTTGAGTCCGCCGATATCCGCGTGGATGTCCTTGAACAGGAAAATCGTGAACTCGCGAGCGAGGCGATACGCTATTGGTTCATGTCCGGTGGTCTCGTGCTCGTCGTCGGCATTATCCTCGGCCTGTGGTTACCGCGAATGCGCTGGCAGCGACGTTCCGGATACGACCGTTTCTGAGCGCACCTACACGGGTGGCGCTGCAAGCAGCGCACATACACGGGTGGCGCTGCAAGCAGCGCACCTACACGGCTTCGCCGGCGAGGAATAGCCAGGTCTCGATGACACTGTCCGGGTTGAGAGACATGCTCTCGATTCCCTGTTCAACAAGCCAAAGCGCGAGGTCGGGGTGATCTGACGGCCCCTGGCCGCATATTCCGACGTACTTGCCGTGTTTCTTGCAGGCCTTGATGGTCATCTCGAGCATTGCCTTAACGGCGTCGTCGCGTTCATCGAATAAATCCGCAATCAGGCCTGAGTCACGATCAAGTCCGAGAACAAGCTGGGTCATATCGTTTGAGCCGATCGACATCCCGTCGAAGTGCTCGAGGTATTGATCGGCGAGCAGTGCATTCGTCGGCAGTTCGCACATCATGATGACTTTGAGGCCTTCGGTGCCTCGTTGCAGTCCGTTCTCGGCCAATAAATCGATGACCTGCTTTGCCTGCGCGACAGTGCGAACAAACGGAATCATCACCTGAACGTTGACGAGGCCCATGTCGTTTCGAACTTTACGAATCGCGGCGCATTCCAGTTCAAAGCAGGGGCGGAAACTGTCGGCGACGTATCGTGCCGCGCCACGAAATCCGAGCATCGGATTCTCTTCGTGCGGCTCGTATCGATCGCCACCGATCAGATTGGCATATTCGTTCGATTTGAAATCGGATAGTCGAACAATGACCGGTTCCGGTGCGAACGCAGCCGCGATCGTGCTGACGCCTTCTGCCAGCCGGTCGACGAAAAACTGCACCGGATCGGCGTATCCCGCCATTTGCTCGTCGACGGCATCCCTGGTTTTTGCGTCGAGTTGATCGTATTCGAGCAGGGCTTGCGGGTGGACACCAATCATTCGATTGATAATGAATTCGAGTCGTGCCAGGCCAACACCTCGGTGCGGGAGACTGGCGAAATCAAAAGCTCTGTCTGGATTGCCGACATTGAGCATGATTTTTACGGGAATCTCGGGCAGCGAATCGAGTTCAATCCGTGTCTTGTCGAAATCGAGTGCGCCCTGGTACACGTAGCCTTCATCGCCTTCGGCACAACTGACCGTCACGTCAGACCCGTCCTTGATTGTTTCAGTTGCGTCTCCGCAACCGACGACAGCAGGAATTCCGAGTTCGCGGGCAATGATCGCGGCGTGACAGGTTCGACCGCCGCGGTTGGTCACGATGGCCGATGCGCGCTTCATGACCGGTTCCCAATCGGGGTCGGTCATGTCCGAGACGAGAACGTCGCCGGTCTGCACACGATTCATTTCGCTGACGCTATTGACGACTTTGGCTTTGCCGACGCCAATCTTCTGACCGATGCTTCGGCCCGTACTGATAATGGTAGAGCGATCCTTTAGCGTGAATCGCTGGATCGTCTTGCCGCTTCTGCTTTGTACTGTTTCCGGTCGCGCTTGCAGTATGTACAGTTTGCCGTCGGTTCCGTCTTTGCCCCATTCAATGTCCATCGGCCGGTCGTAGTGTTTCTCGATGGTTACGGCCATTGTTGCGAGTTCAATGATTTCCTCATTCTTCAAAGAGAATCGCTGGCTGTCAGCTTCTTCAACGTCGACTGTTTCCACTGTTTTGCCCGATTGTGGATCATCGCTGTAGACCATCTTGATGGCCTTGCTGCCGAGATTCTTGCGCAAAATCGGAAAGTGACCGTCTGCGAGCGCGCGCTTGTAAACGTAGAACTCGTCCGGATTCACGGCGCCCTGAACCACGGTCTCACCGAGGCCCCATGATGATGTAATGAAAACCGCGTCACGGAACCCTGATTCTGTATCGAGTGTAAACATTACACCGGAAGAACCGACGTCACTGCGAACCATCATTTGGACGCCGACCGACAGCGCAACCAGGCTGTGTTCAAAGCCTTGATGAACTCGATAGGCAATGGCACGGTCAGTGAACAGTGAAGCGAAGACCTGGTGCATCGCCTCGATAACCTTGTTGAGACCGCGCACATTGAGGAAGGTCTCCTGCTGTCCCGCGAATGAGGCGTCCGGAAGGTCTTCGGCGGTTGCGGACGAGCGTACGGCCACGGCGATTTCCTTGCCACCGGACATCTCGTCCCAGGCAGTGCGCACATCATCCATGAGACGCTTGGGGAGCGATGCGGCGAGTATCCATTCGCGAATGGATTTGCCGGCTGACGACAACGCATCGATATCGTCGACGTCCAGTCCGTCAAGCGTTGCATTGATCCGTTTGTCGAGTTCATCCGCGCCAAGAAAGTCGCGGTAGGCTGCCGAGGTCGTCGCAAATCCACCGGGAACCGTTACTCCGAGACCGCTCAGATTGCTGATCATTTCACCGAGCGAGGCGTTCTTGCCTCCAACAATTTCGACGTCATTCATGCCAAGCTCATCGAGCTTGATGACGTATCGGTCCAAAGTTAGCTCCCTTGTGGTTCACAGGCCGTATGTGGACAATCGACCCGATGAATGAACGCATTGTTTATTTTCTCTCCGACCAGACCGGCGTGACGGCAGAAACCCTCGGGCATAGCCTTCTTACGCAGTACAACAGCCGGGATTTTCAACAGGTGACTTTGCCATTTATAGATACTCCAGACAAGGCGGAAGAGGCGGTCGCCCGAATCAACGAATCGGTGAGTGATGACTCGCTACGACCGATCATCTTTTCCACGTTGGTGACAGATGAAATTCGCGCGATCGTGCACGAGGCGAATGGGCTGCACCTGGATATATTTGACGTGTTTCTGCAACCACTGAGCGAAGAGCTTCAGGAGAAACCGACACACGAGCCGGGTCGCGCGCACGGCATGAGTGATATCGATGCCTACATGAAGCGCATCGAGGCGACCAATTTCGCGCTCGCGAATGATGATGGCGGTGTCAGCCGCAACTATGACATGGCCGATGTGATTCTTATTGGTGTTTCGCGCTCGGGTAAAACACCGACCTGCCTGTATCTGGCATTGCAGTACGGTGTCTATGCCGCAAATTACCCGTTGACCGATGAGGAATTCGAGAGCGGTAAATTGCCTGGGATCCTGGTCAAACAGAAGAGCAAACTATACGGATTGTCGATCGGGCCGGAGCGATTGCGTCAAATTCGAAAAGAGAGGCGCCCGCTCGGGAGTTATTCATCGGCGCAACAAGTTAGATTCGAACTAAGGGAAACGGAGAAATTGTTTCGACGCTACGGCATTCCGAATGTTGATGCAACGGAGATTTCGATCGAGGAAATCGCGAGTCGAATTCTCGATAGTACCGGTGTAGAGCGAAGAGTGCGACCCTGATTTTTTGTTTGTTTTTGGGTGTTTTGGAACGGGAATTGCACTACTTTTAGTTCGTATTTGCTGTGCTATATTCGAGCCATGTTGCTTGATTCGAGATTAGTACCGCAGACAAATGTCACGCCGCGAAGCTTCGTTGGCTTGATGTCCGTATATGAAAGTAACTATCTGCGATTGCTGAACCTGATTCCCGATCTACGACGCCTCGATGGCTGTTATCGGTCGCGCGTCGCCGGTGATTGCGATTTGCATCTGGATATTCTCAAGCGCGAACGCTATACGCTGACGCTGGCCTTGACGTATTACTTCGAAACCGACAGCGGACGAGTTGCCGATCCGGATATGCTGGTTCGGGTCTATCTCGACGGTCAGCTTGCCGAAGCGATGTGCCTTGGCGAAGATCACCGGGATGCGGATTTTCGGCGCCTGTGGCGTTCACACGGCGGCGAGCTTGGCGAGCGCTGGACACGCAATGTCATCCTCAACAAGTGGCTTGAGTATCTACTGGATCAGGGTCACCTGGTTCTCGAGGAACAAGCCTGAAGTAGCCATATCGCGGCGCTTTCCGCGTTCTCTTAAATGTCCAAAACTGTAGACTCAGTCAGAGCTTCCCAAGCGCTCAATTGTCATGATTTGTCACATTACGAGCCGATACTGTGCGAATGCATGGTCAGCATTATGTAAAGAGGGTCTGATTTGACGAGCCTGACCGCCATCTTTGGAAACAATCCGGACGATTCGGACGAAAGCGAGAAGCTGCGCGAGCTTTACTGGAGCAGGGCCGAACTCAAGAAAGAGTATGCGAGCCTGAGGGAGGAATGCTTTCGGTTAAAGCAGCAGATCGCCGCTCGGGAAGGCTCGGGTGCGCGCCTGCAGCAAGAGCTGGAACACCTGGAAAGTCTGCTGCTGGATCCGGACTGTGTATACAACGTCGTTGTCTACTACCAGATGCGCTCGTTTAACGAACGTTGCAAAGACAAGCTTGCACGCTTCGCGGAGCAGCTCAAACAACAACGCGAGAAACGCACCTACGGCAAGGTGATCGAGGAATGGAACGACGCGCGTGACGAACGGGCGCAGGCCGTTCAAGCGCAGATCGGTGAGCAACGAATGCAGATGCAAATGCTCGAAGACCAGTTGGAGTCGGAGCGACAGCGTTTCGCAAAGATGAATGGATTCTGGCGCTTCCTGCGCAAGCGTTCGATCGCCAGAACGGCGAAGAGTATGACGCAAGGAATTGCCCTGGCCCGGATGAATGAGTCCGAATTGCTGGCCGCACTGGAAAAGATTCAGTCCAGCAGCGCGCCGGACACTGAAGGGCTCGATATCGCGAGCAAACGTAGCATCAACTTCATGATCCTGTCTTTCGCACAGCAGCTATATCTGCATTTTTCAAAAGACAATCTGGCGGGTCTCGCGAAGGAGACCGATGAGAAAGGCGTCGGATCGATCAACTACGGCAGCAAACAGGACTGCGACGCTATTTTGGAGTTGCTGCGAACTCGTTCAGGCTCAATGGATAAGACCTCCGAATTTGCAGATATCCTGCAACAGAGAGCAAAGCTGATATCCGAAAAGGCGCTGTTCGATAAAGACGACGATGCGGTCCCTGTCCCCGCTACTGTTTCAACGATTTTTTCGATCGACGAAACTGGCGCAATCACGGAAATAGACGCCAACCTGCTGGGTGAAAATTATTGGGACGTGGTCAACGTCGTCAGTCGCTAAAGCGGCAGAGAAATCTTAGGTTTTGAGATCTAAATGTCCGTGCGGAACATTTGCCGCCGATATCGGGACAGGTCGTCCTCGGATATGCCTGGCACACTGGTGCTGACGCCAGTGACATCTTTTTCCGCATCACGAATTTTCAATTCGTCGGACGAATCGATGTCCCGGCTTTTCTCGCGAAGGCCTGGAGCGGTCAGTTCGGCGAGGGACGCTGCATTCGGTGAGCTTATCGCCGTCGCATCGGCAGCCGCCTGGCCTTCCGGGACACTCTCGTCGAATATATCGCGAAGGATGGTCTTGACCCGAGGGGCCATTGAAACTGACGGAGCCTGTGAATTCAGGTCTTCAACCGTCACCGGAGGGGCATCGGCCGCCGAGACGGAATCGGTCTGGCCGAGGTCTGCCAGGGCCGGTGCGCAGCAGAACGCAAGCAGCAGCGCTGCCGCACTTTTGCCGCCGATGGCGGCCTGATACCGTCTTGCTGGCCTTTCTTGCACTGCGCCTCCTTGAGGGAGTCAGACAAGTGTTATAGCCGAGTATATCAGCTGACCCCCCTTAGCGCGCAAGCGGCTTGCGTTAAGGCGTTACCTGGGCGGTCTGAGCCGGTACGACACTAATTTCGCGCAGTTCCGCCATATCCGTGACAATGTCCGCGGCCTGCTCCAGCAGGACGTCCGGGATCTCATCCTCGTCGACATCGTCGAGGGTCTCAACCGGCTCCAGATTCAGGGCAGCACGCCGCTCGTTCTCCCTTTCGAGGCGGTGTTCGAGCTCTTCCTCGCGTTCTCTGCGGCGCTTATCTATGTTTAACGAGACCGAATCACGGGCTCGCGCCTCTTCGACGACCCGAATACCTTCTTTCAACCAGACGAAGTTCGGGTCCTGACTGGACCGCTCGGCGTGGCTGGCGCTGAGCGATTGAATCGTTGTGTCCAGGGGCTCGCCTTTCGAGAATCGTGTTGTCGTGACGGTATCCCAGGGCAGGGCACTGTCGCGAACGCTTTCGCCAACCAGTTCCGCATCGATCGCGGACGGCAATTCGATGTCCGGGCTGACGCCCCTGTGCTGCGTGCTTTCGCCGGTAACGCGGTAGTACTTGCCAATCGTCAGCGTAAGCTGGCCGAAGCCGGTGTCACCCTCTGGCTGCATGAACTGGTCGAGTGAATAGAGGTTCTGGACGGTGCCTTTGCCAAAGGTCTGCTGGCCGATGATGACGCCGCGCGCATAGTCCTGAATGGCGGCCGCGAAGATCTCGGAAGCGGACGCGCTGAAGCGGTCCACCAAAACTGCCAGCGGGCCGTCGTAAGCGACTCGGGCCACCGGGTCCGGGTCGTCCAGACGGCTGACACGGCCGCTCGAGTTCCGCAGTTGCACGACGGGCCCATTGTCGATGAAAAGACCGGATAGAGCCGTAGCTTCGGTGAGATGACCGCCACCGTTACTGCGCAGGTCCATGATCAGTCCATCAATGCCTTGTTCTTCGAGTTCAGCAATCAGGCGCTTTACGTCTTTGGTCGTGCTCGTGTAGTTTTTGTCGCCATTCGACAGTGCTTGATAGTCACGGTAGAAGGAGGGCACCGCGATTACGCCGATTCGCCACTCGCGGCCTTCCCGCGGTATTGAAATCAACTCGCTTTTCGCCGCCTGCTCTTCCAGCTTCACCTGACCACGCGTCAACGCGATGATTTTCTCGCCGCTGCCTGGAATGGCGTCGCCCTGAATAATCTGCAGTCGGACCACGGTGTCACCGGGCCCACGAATGAGGTCGACGACGTCGTCCAGGCGCCAGCCCACGACGTCGACCATCTCACCGTCATGGCCTTCCGCTACGCCGGTAATCAAATCGTTGGTTTTCAGCTTGCCGTCACTCGCCGCAGGACCGCCCGGAATGATGCCAATGACTTTGACATAGTCCTCGTCTGGCTGAAGTGATGCGCCAATACCGAAATAGGAGAGACTCATCTGAATTCGGTATTCCTCCGAATTACGCGGCGACAGATAGCTGGAATGAGGGTCAAGCGTGTGCGCGAAGGCATTCATGAATCCTTCGAAGACGTCGTCGCTGTTGATCTGGTCCATGCGGCGCGCGAGACGTGCGTAGCGCTTCGACAATAATTCCTTCGTTTCGTCCCATGTCTTGTCGTTGAGAACATGGCGCAAGGCGTCGTTCTTGACCCGGCCACGCCAGATGTCGTCCAGTTCGGCCGAGGTTTCAGCCCAGGGCATCTCGGAGCGCTCAAATTGAAACTCTTCATCCAGGGAGAAATCAGGTTCTGTATCGAGCACCGTTACAGCGAAATCAAGCCGTTCGCGAACGCGAGTTCTGTAAACACCGAACATCTCGTAGACCGGGTCCAGCGGCCTGCTTTTGACGATGTCGTCAAGTTGATGACGGTAAGTCTCGAAGAACTCGATGTCGCTCGCGAGGAGATACATTCGGTTGCCGTCGAGCGACTCGATGTAACGGTCCATCACTTGCGACGAAAGCTCATCGTCAACGGCAATTTGCTTGTAATGCGATTTCTGGATGAACTGGGTCACCAGCGCGCCAATGTCTTCGTGGCGGTCCTCCGGCTGCAGAGGCTCATCGGAGTTTACTTCCTGGTTGTTCGCTGATGCGGAAAAGGCCAGAGCGCTAAGCGCAAGACCTGCGAACAAACTGCGACGGCGGGACTTAAGGTTTATCAAGATTATCTCCATTTTCGTTCGACACTGTTCTTCCCCAGTACAGTGGGCTAGGCTAGATGCCAGACGCGCTTCGATCAAGGGCGTATTTGGCATAAAATCCCGTTACTTGCGATTAGAACTAGACCATACTGGAAAGTATTCGATGCGACCACTCGCGGTGATCACGGGCGTACTGCTGGGATCCTGTGTGTCGATAACAGTTTCCCTCGCGATGGTTCTTATCGTATTCCTGATTCTCGGCGACGATTACCCTCGCTTGCAGCATGAAATTCGGCCCCTGTTGGTCAGTTTGCTCATCTTCTTCGGTATGACCATCCTAACGGCCGGTAGTTTCTACTCTCTGATCAAGATGTCTCGTTGGCGTTATTGGTCGCAGGGACTGACTTTGGCAGGTCTTGCCGCAACGGTGATGTATTACTGGCCCTGCGCCGAGCGACCTAGCGAAACAGTCGTAGTCGTTTTCCTGCCGCTCCTTCGCCGCGTTTTCGGCGCCGTCTCATTCTTGATTGCAACGCCCTACGGCGATTTTCGAGCCAGTCCTCGCGAGTAACTCCCTTGCGACGGCCATTTTCCTGGCGGACGCGCTCACGGTAATCGCGAAAGTCTTCATAGGCCTCGATCTCGTGCTTTAACTCTCTGACGACGAGTTCAATCATGATGGCGTCGTCGAGAAAGCCCAGACCCGGGATATGGTCTGGTATCAGGTCTTCGGGTTCTGCAAAGTAGGCCAGCGCGTTCAGGACCCGATTTGCCTCCTGATGCGGCAGGCGCCAATCGATGTCCGTGAGCATATCAATCATCAATCGCAGTTTTTCCAGTCGCTCTCGCACGAACAGCGGCGCACCGGTGTCGGCGATGACCTGCAACAGGTCTTCGGCCGATGCGACGATATCTTCCGGTGCGATCCTCGCGGCGGCCTTGCGGGCCTCTCGCATGATCAGGCGAAAGTGTTTCAGGTCGTTTTCTTCGAGTTCAAACGAGACGCGCAGGCTCATTATTTTCGGAATCGCTTATCCCAGTTTCTTGAGCGATCGAAGTTACCCGTATTGTAGGGGTCAATGCCAGTTTCTTCGCTGGAGTCGACGATGGAATCATCGATAATCTTGAGCGTATCGTGTGTCCCGGTATCCTCGCGCTGGTATCTCTTGCGTACCTG
>Ga0255056_10000028_pt1 | contig 32868 bp, 27 predicted proteins | sample Cases_109_1_MG_FD_183639 | JGI IMG/M metagenome (GOLD analysis project Ga0255056, IMG submission 183639) | Seawater microbial communities from Amundsen Gulf, Northwest Territories, Canada - Cases_109_1 | ecosystem: Environmental > Aquatic > Marine > Gulf | place: Canada: Northwest Territories... | reverse complement strand
TAAACGCAAGGTATCGCGCACCATCGCCTTCACCCGTCTTGCCGGCAAAGCGCAGGCGGGCGCCTTCGCCTCCCGGTCGGCGCATTCCTTCGCAGCTCATTTGGCTGGCGCTCCAGTCGATCCGGGCCTCAATCGCGCCATAGGTGTCCACTCGAAACAGGCCTTCCGACAAGCAATTCGCGGTCGACGGCCTGGACTCGATTCGCGCATTTTCGCTGCTGGACGGACTGCAGCCGACGCTCAACTGCACAAGCGCGGACCCGAGCAAAATGGGCGCGGCATGTCGAGCGCACCTCAAAACTGAAGGAATTCGAGCAATTTGGTGCAATGAATCGGACTCGGGCGGGTCGTAATGGACGCATTATTACTGATTATCAGCCATTGAGCGCAATTTTACGGGCAACCGGTTGGACTGCTCGCGCATCATCACTACAATGGCACGCCTTTTTCTCCGTCGGAGTCATTAATGAGCGTTTCCGGGAAATTCCAGCAACTTGAAGCCCATGTCAGCGGATTAATCGTCGGCCAATCGCATTTGGTTAACCGAATGTTAATCGCCTTGCTATGTGATGGACACTTGCTGGTTGAGGGTGCGCCGGGGCTCGCGAAAACGCGTGCGATCAAGGTGCTGGCCGAAAGCATCGAGGGTGATTTTCATCGCCTGCAGTTTACGCCCGATTTATTGCCGGCCGATCTGACTGGCACTGAAATTTATCGCCCGCAAGACGGTACGTTCGAATTTCGCGAGGGGCCGCTGTTTCACAACCTGATCCTGGCGGACGAAATAAACCGCGCGCCGGCGAAGGTCCAATCGGCCCTGCTGGAAGCAATGGAGGAGCGGCAGATTACGGTTGGTGAGAAAAGTTACACACTGTCGGATTTGTTCATGGTGATGGCGACTCAGAATCCGATTGAGCAGGAAGGAACCTATCCGCTGCCAGAGGCTCAGCTCGATCGATTCTTAATGCAGGTTCAGGTCGGTTATCCGACTCGTGAAGACGAACGCAGAATCCTGGTGCTCAATCGCGACGAGGCGAAGGCGGGCGCGCGAGACGCATTCCGGCCGCCCGAATTGCTGTCGAAGTCGGCAATAATGGAGGCGCGCCAGCAAATACTCGGGCTGCATCTCGCGGATGAACTCGAGGAGTACATCGTCAATATCGTGGTCGCCACTCGTGACCCCGGCGTCGTCAATGACAGCCTTGCCGGGCAGATTTTGTACGGCGCGAGCCCGCGTGCCTGCATGGGCATCGATCGATCAGCGCGTGCAAGTGCATGGCTACAGGGCAGGGACTACGTCGGACCAGAGGATATTCAGGGCGTGGCGCCCGACGTCCTGCGACACCGACTGGTGTTGAGTTTTGAGGCAGAGGCTGATGGCGTTAGCCCGGATTCGATTATCGAAGGCGTGTTAGACGGCGTTGGAGTGCCGTAGCGTAATCGTATGTCAGTTATGCGACATGACAGGCTGCCCGAAGATGCATCTCCCGTGTGCGTCAGCCAGGCTGGATTAATTCGTCTCGCCGGACCCGCCCGAGCGATCTCGCTCGATGTGTTGCGAATTAATTCGTTACAGACCGGTGCATACGTATCGCATTTCAAAGGTCGTGGCATGGAGTTCGACGAATCGCGGCCGTATCAGCCTGGTGACGATCCGCGCAGCATTGATTGGCGCGTGACGGCCAGAAGCAGCGAGGCGTACACCAAGCTGTTTCGTGAAGAGCGCGAGCGGCCCGTACTGATTGCACTCGATCTTCGCAGCACCATGCACTTTGCTACCCAGGGTTGCTTCAAGTCTGTTAATGCAAGCAGGGCTGCAGCGCTTATTGCATGGGCGGCACATCACCGGGGAGATCGCCTGGGTGGCCTGATATTCGGCGACACGTCGCATCGGGAATTACGCCCCCGGCTGGGCCGGCAGGCGGCATTGCGTTACGTTCATGAAATCGTCGCACATCGTGACTGGGGTGACCCGGCCGAGCGCATGCCTGCCTCAAAAGAAAAAACCGAAGAAACGCTGAGTCAGGCGATGTCGTCCCTTCGCCGGGTGGCGCATCCTGGAAGCCTTGTTGTTGTGATCAGCGATTTCCAGGGTTTTTCAAGCACTGCAAAGGCTCATCTGGCAGGTGTCGCGCGGCACAATGAAGTTCTTGCCGTGGTCAATAGCGACTTGCTCGAGCGCGAATTGCCACCGCCGGGTCGATATCGGATCGTCAGCGACGAGATTGAAATGTCTATCGACACCTATTCGCGGGCTGCGCGCCGGGACTACGAACGCAATTTCGTCGAACGCAGGGAGACGCTGGAAAATTATTTCCATCGTTACGGCGTCCATGTTTTGCCACTGTCAACAGACGATGACCCGGTACACAGCCTTCAACAGGCGCTCGGTCGTCGGTCTCGCTAGTGGTTTGCCAGCCAAATGAATCCTGACGACATTCCATTACGCGACTTGCACCTGCCTGACATGACGGGTTGGTGGCCACTCGCGCCTGGCTGGTGGGTCCTGCTGGGAATACTGCTCATCGGCCTGATTGTGCTGATTCGAAGACAGCATCGCCGGTGGCGTGTGATGGCGCCGAAACGATTCGCATTGAAACAACTGGCCGCCATCGGCCGTGACTTCGAACGCGGAGCCGATGCCGTGGTGCTGGGCAAGGAATTATCGGAACTCACGCGTCGCGCGATGCTTGCATATGCGCCGCGCGATGAGGTTGCAGGCCTGGTGGGTGACGACTGGCTTCAGTGGCTGGATTATGGCCTGGACGACAAGCCATTTACTCGTGGTTCCGGCAGGATACTGGAATCGCTTCCTTATATGGACCCGCGCAAAATCGACGACGATCTGGATGTTCGCGGTCTTATCGACACCGTTCGAATGCGCCTGCGAAGGCCGATCAGGGAGGTAAGTGCCTGATGTGGTCGCTGGCCTGGCCCTGGATGTTGGCGGCGCTGCCATTGCCGTTTTTAGTGCGCAAAATCATGCAGCCGGTCGCCGGAGCAGCCGATGCAGGATTGAAAGTCCCCAGCCTGCGAGGATTCGCAAGTCTTAATGAACGGTCTGAGGTCGAACAGCTTCTGAACTGGCGTTTCTGGCTGGTCGTCGTTGCGTGGGTGTTGCTGGTTGTCGCGAGCGCACGGCCCGAGCGAATTGGCGACGAACTGGACGTTCCGGTTACCGGCCGTAATCTGATGGTTGCGGTTGATCTGTCGGGCAGCATGGACGCGAAGGATTTTGTGCTGGGCAGTCGCAAGGTTGATCGACTGACTGCAACGAAGGCAGTGGCCAGCGATTTTATTTCCAGGCGCGAAGGCGATCGTCTTGGCCTGATTCTGTTTGGCGAAAATGCCTACCTCCAGGTGCCGCTGACGCTTGATCGAGACACCGTCAATGTGCTGCTCATGGAAGCGTTCATAGGATTGGCCGGCGAGAAGACAGCGATCGGCGATGCGATTACCCTCGCAGTCAAACGCATTCATGACGCCGGGGCGGATGCCGACGAACAGGTGTTGGTGCTCCTGACCGACGGCGCAAATACGGCGGGCTCGGTACCGCCTGTACGTGCGGCCGAACTGGCCCAGCAGATTGGCCTGCGAATTTATACGATAGGCATTGGTGCCGATAGCATGGACGTGCCCTCGGCGTTCGGAATGGCGCGCCGCACAAATCCGTCGGCTGACCTCGACGAGGAAACGTTGAAGACTATCGCCAGTCTAACCGGTGGCCAGTATTTTCGAGCGAAGGATACCGCCGGATTGCAGGAGATTTATCGCATTCTCGATGAGATGGAGCCAGTCGCGGAACCGGAGGCGGGCTTTCGCCCGGTCAAGTCGTTTTTTTACTGGCCGCTCGGTGCGGCGATGGTTCTCGCCACACTTCTGGCGCTGATAAATTTGCTGGCCCGGTTCCGGCTCGAAATTGCCTCAATGGTGAAAACCAGTGCTGGCTGATTTTCATTTCGTACGGCCGGAGTGGCTTTGGGCGCTGCCCGCCATCGTCTTGCTGACAGTCGCGCTCGCCCGTCGGCAGCTTGCGCCGGGCAGCTGGCAAGGAGTCGTATCACCGGCGTTGATTCCTTACGTATTGTCGCGCAAATCGGTCAGCGGGCTTAGCTATCGCTGGTGGTTGTTGGCGATTGGCGGGATCATCGCGGCGCTGGCCATGGCGGGGCCCAGTTGGCAGCGAATCGAGCAGCCGGTTTTTCGATCGGAGCAGGCCGTGGTGATTGCGCTTGATCTGTCGCGATCAATGGATGCTCAGGATGTCGTGCCGAGCCGACTGACGCGCGCACGACTGAAGATACTCGACATTCTGGACCAAAGAAGCGCGGGTCAGACCGCGCTGATCGTGTATTCGTCAAACGCATTCACTGTAACGCCGTTAACGACGGACAGCGACACCGTTGCGGCGCTGGTCAACAGTTTGAGTAGCGACATCATGCCGAGTCGTGGCAGCTATCCGGCAGCGGCGATCAGCAAGGGATTGCAATTGCTGCAGCAAGCGGGTGTCAGCCAGGGCGAGGTACTACTGATGACCGATGGCGGAACGTCCCCGGCAGCAGAGGCCGCTGCTCGCGAGCTGGTGGAAAATGGCTACACCCTGTCAGTGCTTGGCGTCGGAACATCGCAGGGCGCGCCGATCCCCCGGGCAGGCGGCGGGTTCGTAACAGATCGCTCTGGCAACATGGCAGTGCCCAAACTCGATGCCGGCCAGTTGCGCAGACTCGCAGCGGCCGGAGGCGGCCGGTACGTACGATTGACGACCGACAACAGTGACATCGAATCGCTTCTGTCCGGCGAGATTACAGGTGCTGCCTCTAATGGCCAGTCACTTGCAACAGATCGCTGGCAGGAGGAAGGCCCCTGGCTCTTGTTGCTGTTGGTTCCGATTTGCGCGCTCGCGTTTCGTCGCGGGCTGGTCATCTGTTTTCTGTTCCTGATTTTGCCGGTCACCGAACCGGCACATGCATTTGGCTGGGACGATTTGTGGCTTACTCGCGATCAGCAGGCGCAGAAAAAACTGTCAGAGGGCGCGCCGGAAGAGGCGGCCCACCTATTCGACGATCCACAGTGGCGGGCGGTTTCCAGTTATCGGGCTGGAGACTATCCGACCAGCGCGGCAACGTTTGCGGAAAACGACGACGGCGACAATCTTTATAACCTTGGCAATGCGTTGGCGCGAATGGGCGAATTCGAGTCGGCGATTGATGCATATGACAATGCGCTGGAGCAAAACCCCGACGACGAGGATACTCTTTACAATCGCGAAATCGTTTCCGAGCTATTGAACCAGCAGCGCGAACAAGAGCAGCAGGAAGGTCAGGATTCGGACTCCGAATCAGGCGGTGAATCTCAGCAATCTGAGAATGACAGTCAGTCCGACCAACAAAGTCAGGAGGGCGATTCTGCCGATGGCAGCGGCGAACCATCCGATGGCGAATCGTCCAGGAGCGAAGAGGAAACCAATTCCGAGGACCTGGCTGCGATGCAGGAGGAATTGCAGCGTGCGGCACAGGAGGCTGAGCAGAAGCAAGGTGACCCATCGGACGAAAACGCGATGAGTGAGGCGCAGGCAGAAGCCGAACGCCGCGCACAGGAGCAGACCCAGGCCATGGAGCAGTGGCTGCGACGCATCGAAAATGATCCTGGCGGTCTGTTGCGACGAAAATTCAGATATCAGTATCAACGGCAGGGCAAGGATCAGGACGGCAACAGTGTCTGGCCAGACGACGATGTGGAGCCATGGTGAGCAAAATTAAGACGACAACTTGGGTGAAGCGGGTCATCGTTTTCAGCGCCCTGTTTTTGCAGATTGTGGAGGTGCACGCGGACGTTATCGCATCCACCGATCGCAGTTCGGTGGAGTTGAACGAGTCTTTTACCCTGAAATTGGTCATTGACTCGCAAATGGATGTCGAGCCAGACGCGGCTTCGCTTGACACGGATTTCTACGTTGGCTCGCGTAGTCACATCAGCAATACGACAATATTGAATGGAGAAGTGAGCCGTACGCGTACCTGGACTTACGTGTTGATGGCAAAACGACCCGGCGAACTCAAGATACCACCGATCAATGTCGGGTCCGAGCAAAGTAATCCCGTGCGAATTGTAGTGAAACCACAGGTTACTGCCGCGCCGGGTGAGGCTGATATATTTATTACGACGGAAGTGGACAATGACGAAACCTACGTGCAGGCGCAGCTTTTGTTCACGGTCAAAACGTATCGAGCGGTCGCGACAAGGCAGCCTCGCTGGAGTGAGCCATCCGCATCCGGTGTCGAAACGCTGGTTGAGGTTGCAGGTGAAGAAAAAAGCTACGACTCAATGCTTAACGGCAGGGCCTATTCAGTAAGCGAACGAAATTATGCGTTCTTCCCGCAGGAAAGCGGCGAACTGCAAATCGCGCCGATCCGCTTCGAAGCTCGGGTGTTACGTGACGGCCGGATTACGGGTCGAAAGGTGTATCAGTCGGAAGCCATTTCCGTGGTCGTCAATCCAATACCGCCACCGCCAGATGGCTATCCGGATGCGGCATGGTTTCCGGCCAGGGCCGTTGAACTCAGTCAGGAGTGGTCGAGAGACGTCGACAATCTGCCGGCGGGCGAACCCATTACCCGACACGTTTCGATTGTTGCTGCCGGCCAGCTGCAAACGCAAATACCGGTTTTGGAGCCAGCCAGCATGCCTGGTATTCGCATCTATCCGGATCAGCCTGAGCTTCGCACGGTGGCCGATGCCACCGGCGTTCGCGCGCTGCGACGCGATCAATATGCATTAATCGGCACGCAACCGGGCCAAATCGAATTACCGGAACTGGCTTTGCCTTGGTGGAATGTCGACGGCGGAGGGTGGAACATCGCCAGGCTTCCGGCGACAACGCTGAACATCGTACCCTCGCCCAATGTTTCGGTTGCGCCGCCAACGCCGACGATGAAAGAACCTCCTGACATTAATCAGCCTGAAACCGTTACCGTTACGGATCCGTTGTGGCGCAGGGCAAGTGAGGCTCTGCTGGCTGTTTGGTTGATCACTTTATTCTTGTGGTGGTGGAGTCGACGCCCGAAAACCCGCCGTCCGACGGAACCAGACGCTCCGCCTTTGCATAAACAGCAGGCCAGATGTCTAAAACTCGCCCGAAAGGCTGCGCTGGCGGGAGATGCTGCTGCGTTACGAGATGCGATGATCGATTGGGCCCGGTTGCAATGGCCCATTGGATCGCCGCGCAATATTGGTGATATTGCAAAGCGCGTGTCAATGCCATTGTCCATTGAACTGAACAGGTTTTGCAGCGCAAGTTACGGACCCGGGAGTGCACAGTGGGACGGCGAAAGCCTTGCAAAAGCGCTTCGATCCTTTGCCGTGCTGTCCGACGAGGAGACGGCGGGGTCAAGCGAGGAATTGCCGCCGCTTGCCCCGCGTGCGGCTGCGACCCGTGCATAACGTTTGTCGCTCGCGCCGCGGGCGAATGCATCAGTCAATGACGACGGCCGTCACTCGAAGCTAGACAATTCGCGCCGTTTTTCACCAGTCACCGGTGTTTCCCATGGACGTCCACGGTTCCGCGGGCGCGAGTGCCTTACCTTTCTGAAGTAGTTCGATCGAAATATTATCAGGTGACCTGACAAACGCCATCCGACCGTCATGCGGCGGTCTGTTTATCGTAACGCCACCATCCAAAAGACGCGTGCAAGTGTCGTAGATATTGTCTACGGCATAGGCGACATGCCCGAAATTCCGACCTTCATCGTAAGTCTCGGGATCCCAGTTGTGAGTGAGCTCAATCTGCGCATCCTCGTCGCCCGGCGCCGCCAGGAACACAAGAGTGAATCGGCCTTTCTCGTTGTCGTAACGACGAAGCTCGACTAAACCGAGTTTGCTGCAATAGAAATCGAGCGAATTATCGAGATCGTGGACTCTGACCATTGTGTGTAAATATTTCATGACAACTCCCGCTTGGACTTGAGCCAATTATAGGACGACAATGCGGCTTGCTGCCTGACTGCGTGAAAAAATGCAATGAATGTACATCGCATTCGCGCGATAACACTCGATCTTGACGATACTCTGTGGGAAATCGCTCCCGTCATACGGCGCGCGGAGTCAGAACTCTGGCAGTGGCTGCAGATAAATTATCCGCGAATAGTGGAAAAATGGTCGGCCGACGAAATTGTCCGGGTTCGAATGGACCTTGCGGACGAATTGCCTGATAAGGCCCACGATTTTCGGTTTCTTAGAAAAACGGTATTGAAACGCATTGCAGTTAACTCTGGTTATTCGGAGGACCTTGTTGAACCGGCATTCGACGTGTTCGACGCGGCTCGAAACAGGGTTGAATTGTTTCCGGAGGTATTGGCTGAACTCAGTTGGCTGACCGGGCATTTCCGGCTCGTAGCAATAACCAACGGCAACGCAAATCTGCAGACGATCGGTATCGCGCATTATTTCGACGATATCGTGACGTCTGTCGAGGTGGGCATCGCGAAGCCGGCGCGACCCATTTTCGACGAGGCTATTAACCGCGCAGGCGTCGAACCCCACGAAACCTTGCACGTGGGTGATCATCCGGAGTCGGATATTCTGGGCGCACACAATGCTGGCATGCGTACGGGCTGGATTAACAGAACGCAGGCGACCTGGCCTGATCATCTACAATCGCCCGATATCGCATGTGACAGTATGTCGGGCATCCGGCAGTTGCTCGAACCGGCAGTCAGGGAACGTTGAGAGAATTAATCGATGGAACCGCCACCGCTGATACTTTTTGTACCGGGATTGAGGCCCAAGCCCGACCCGGCGACGCACACCGCCGAGATGCTGCGTTGCCTGCTCGAGGGAATAAGGCGCATCAATCCGCAAATCTGCGCCGATCTTGAATCGCTTAGCGAGTGCTTCGAAGTTGTTGCCTGGAATTTCCCGTTCTACGGGGAGTATCACGACATTGAAGTTGATCGGCCCGGCATCGAAGCGGTGTTGCAGCAGCAAACAGCGTTGGCTATCGATCGGGCCGAGGCCGGTTCATGGAGGCGACGTATCTTGCGCGGCGTTTACAAGGCCGCTGACAGGCTCCCGTTTCTGATCCCGCAGCTGGCGACCGAGAAAATGGAACTGCACTTGCAGGATTTGCTTCGCTACGTCAGAAACCGCAAGGGCATTGCCGATTCAACCCGACGACTGCTGGTTGCGCCTCTTCTCGAAGCGGCCGCGCAACGGCGACCAACACTGCTAATCGGCCACAGCATGGGTTCGGTTATTGCATCCGATGTGCTCTGGCAATTGAGTCACGAATTGGTCGAACTATTTCAATTGGACCTTTATCTGACACTGGGCACCCCACTCGGTCAGAAATATATTCAAAACCGTTTGCTTGGGAGCAAACGCGAGGGAGTTGGTCGATTTCCGACGAATATCAGCAACTGGATCAACATCGCGGCCGTCGGAGATTTGACGGCGATTGATATGGAAATAACGTCCGACTTTTTGGAAATGAAAGACCTCGGCCTGATCGACGACATTCGTGATTACGCCACTTACAACTATTTTCGCAATGACGGCCGCGGTGGCGAACTAAACGTTCATGCGGAATATGGTTATCTCATTAACGATATTACGGCGCGCGTTATTTCAGATTGGTGGGCGACGAAAAGAGGTTTGTGATCATCGAGCGTGAACGACGAGCCGCCCCCGAATCCAATCCGGTCAGCTAATCTCGAGGTTGGGTTTGATAACGACATCGATGCGTCGGTTCTTGGCACGGCCGGCGGATGTTTCATTATTCGCGACCGGGTTGGACTCACCAAATCCTGTCGCGATCAAGCGATAACTTGGCAGTCGCATGGCATTGACCATGTATTGCTGAACGGATTCAGCCCTTGCCTGCGAAAGTATCTGATTACCTTCGTCTCCACCATACGAGTCAGTGTGGCCCTCGATGATCAACTCACTCTGCGGAAATACGTCGATCGCTTTTTCTACTTTGTTAAGCAGTGCGACGTTCTCGGGTTTAATGTCTGATTGACCGCTGTCGAAGTTCAGCCCGACCAGTCGCAAGATGACGTTGTTGCCTTCGCGAAAGACGCGAGCCTCGCTACGCGAGAACATTTTTTCAACTCGCTGGAATTGTTCCTTGACCCGCGCTTGCGCTTCCAGACGCTGGATCAGCGCCGTTCGTTCTTCCGTTGCACCACCTAACCTTTCGTCAAGCGCGCGTAATTCCTCGTCCATTTCGGCGAGCCGAACATTGCTGGATTCGGTCTCTTGCTCAAGCGCCTGCTTATCAGCGCGCATATTTTCGATAAATGCAACCAGCACTTGTTCAAGCTCGTCAGAGCCTGCAGACATCATCGGGACGACGTCGGCGGCCGCCGATATCTGCCGCAACGGTTCTTCCCATTGCAAGATCAGATCTTCAACCGTCAGATTCTTGTCGCGCACATCGCGCACGACCTCAGACAAATAAATCGCGTGTTTTGCTTCGTAATTGGCCTGTTGCGCAAGACTGCGCGGCCGGTCCGTGTCATAACGATTCTCACTAAGCTCCTGCTCCGCTTCAGCCAGAAGCCGCTTTGCATTATCCAACGTTACCGGCGCGTAGCGACCTACCCTGGCGCGATCTGCATCTGCAAGCAGTCCACGCGTTTCTGTCAGATACCGTGCCTTGATTGCAACCAGTTCTGCGTCGCGGTACAGGCTTGTGGCCTCAATGTCCCGCTGCTTGGCGCGCTTCAGATCGCCGCGTTCCAGATAGCGGATTGCAGCGCCGAATTCGCGCTGAGCCTTGGCCCAGATTTCCGGCGACAACTCGGGAGCCTTTGCGTTCGCGGCATCCTGACGACTCTTAAGAACCTGCGATAATACGGTCTTGGCGAGTCTTGCTGCCTTGCTCGCTTCCTTGAAGTGATTCTCGGCCTTGGCCGCTTTTCCGCGTACATACTCAATATTGCGACCCTTTTCCAGGCCGACCTCGGCGGCTTCATAGTCTCTTGCACCGTTTCCATAATTCGTCGGCGACAGAAGCGCCGCGTCCGTTTCCTCGGCGTCTGCTTTTGCCATGTCAACGTCTTTAAAGAAAGTCTTGCGCAATTCGTCCTGCGCAATCGCGGTGCTCATGCCAAATGCGAAAATCGCAAGCATGAGCAATCTGACAAAGCTGGATCTGTAAACCATTTTGTAGTTCCGGATTTTTAAATAAACCAATTAGTTATAAGCGAAAAGTACATCCACGCAGGCGATGTTACATATCCTGACGCGCGAAATCTGTGGCATAGATCTCTAAATTCATGATGATTTGCCTCGTAAGCTGAGGATTTTACGCCTGAATTCCGGTTCAAGCGAGCATCGGTTCGGGTCCCGGCGATCAGTCCGGTCATGCGCCTGCAGGTCAGTGTGACACCGGTCACTTTTCTGCAGCAAATTCAGCGGATTCCCGAAATTTGTGCTTTGCCTCACAGTCAAATTGTTCGCGTACGCGTAGTCTGAATTCATGTCTGCAAAGTACTACACACAGTTCAAACTGACCGACGCAGAGTACCGCGGCGGCAATGAATTCAGCGGCGTGGTTGAGCTCAGCCGAGCGCTGGATCAGGACTCCGATGTGTCAGACATAGAAGCCGTACTGGCTCAAAATTTTGATCTGCAGCGAAGCGCTGTCCAGCTCGTGAGCTGGTCGAGGCTTCACTGAAAATCGTTCTTCTGGCGTCTTCAACAGGTTTTCCCCCTGATTTTCCCGGCCCTCGTGCCGGGATTTTTTTGTACGGGGTTCAACCACATACAGCTCGTAACGCGGGCGAGTAGCCCGACAACCATAGTAACAATATCCCAAAATTGAGCTTGCTGTAATTCTATTTCATGCGAAAATGAACGACTTTGGCCGCAACCACCCACTGCACATTCATGACTAAACAAGACACACAATTCCGCGGAATTCCGATCGTTCAGTCCGGCAGCAAGTACAAGACGGAGGAAGGATTCAGCGCGATTAAGGACGGCATCAAGTCACGTCGCGATGCAGCCGGGATCGATACGGGCAATAAGCCGAAATGGCTGCGTGCCAAAATGCCGGCGGGGCAAAAATTCTCCGGGGTCCGGCAAACGGTTCGTGAGCATCGCCTGAGCACCGTCTGTGAAGAGTCGATGTGTCCGAATATCGGGGAGTGCTGGAACCACGGAACGGCCACCATCATGGTTATGGGCTCAGTCTGTACTCGAGCCTGCCGATTCTGCGCCGTCGATACCGGCAACCCCCGAGGCTGGCTGGACAATGAAGAACCGGAAAACACGGCCAGGGCGGTCAAGCTGATGGGCCTTGAATATGTTGTCATCACATCCGTCGATCGGGATGATCTGGAAGACGGCGGAGCACGGCATTACGCCGACTGCGTGCGCGCAATCAAGCGCATGAATCCTGATACTGCGGTGGAAGCGCTGACACCCGATTTTGCCGGTGTAATGTCCGATGTGGAAAAGGTCGTCGATTCGGGCCTGGAAGTATTCGCACAAAACGTAGAAACCGTGAAGAGGCTGACGCATCCGGTGCGCGATCCGCGAGCAGGCTATGCGCAAACATTGCAGGTGCTGAAACATGCCAAAGAGTTTCGACCGAAGGTATTGACCAAGACCAGCCTGATGCTGGGCCTGGGGGAGCGGGACCACGAAATAATGGAAACCATGGATGATCTGCGCGAGGCGCAAGTCGACATCCTGACATTTGGACAGTATTTGCGGCCGACGCCGAATCATCTGCCCATTGAGCGCTACGTATCGCCCGACGAGTTTGAAACATATCGACAGGAAGGCTTAAGCAAAGGCTTTCTTGAAGTGGTTTCCGGGCCACTGGTTCGATCGAGTTATCGGGCTGAGCGAGTGCTTCAAAAAAACAACGTCGGCTTGCATAGCTGACTCAGTCTGCGGCGGTACTCCGCCAAAACCAACAAAGTGAAATCATGATGGAATTTCTTGCCAACTATGGAATGTTCTTGCTCAAAGTCGCGACGATTGTCGTCGGCATCGTGGTAGTGATTGTGGTGGCGGCCGCGGCCGGCCGAAAATCGGGCGGTGGTGAAGGACTTGAGATCGAAAACCTGAACAAGAATTACCAGTCGCATGCAGAAACGCTGAAACAGGCGGTGATGAACAAGAGTGAGTGGAAGGCACAGGCGAAGGCCCGGAAGCAACGTGACAAGGCCGAGGCCAAGGCCGGCGCAAGTCGCCGCCGGGCTTTCGTTATTGAATTCAAAGGCGACCTCAAGGCGAGCGCCGTTCCGTCTCTGCGTCAGGAAATCAGTGCCGTGCTCGATGTTGCGTCCACCGACGATCAGGTCGTGCTAGTCCTCGAAAACTATGGCGGCGTTGTCCACGAACACGGACTGGCAGCATCCCAGTTGGCTCGAATCCGCGACAAAGAGATTTCGTTGATCGTTTGCGTCGACAAGGTTGCGGCCAGCGGCGGCTATTTAATGGCCTGCGTTGCCAGCAAAATAATTGCGGCACCATTCGCGATTTTGGGCTCGATCGGCGTGATTGCGCAATTGCCGAATTTCAATCGGCTACTGGACAACCACGGGGTTGACTTCGAACAGGTAACTGCCGGCAAATACAAAAGAAGCGTGACCATGTTCGGTGAAAATACCGATGAAGATCGTGCCAAACTAAAAGAAGAGTTGGAGGTCGTTCACAGCCTGTTCAAAGCCGCTGTAGGCAAATACAGACCCGACCTCGATCTCGATAAAGTCGCGACAGGTGAGCATTGGTACGGAACGCGTGCGCTTGAACTCGGGCTGGCTGACGAACTCAAAACCAGCGACGAATTGCTTGCGGAAATGGCGACTGACCTGGATCTGTATCATGTCAGTTACAAAATCAAGAAACCGTTTCAAAAGCGATTGTTGGCGAATGTAGACAGCGTCCTTGAGAAATTCGACTCTGCCGGTTGGAGACGCCGATTCGAGTCACGATTGCCGCGCTAGCCCCGCTTTTCGCTTATCGTCGTTGGCTGGGGAACCCCGAATACCGCTGCGTGTCTGAACTTGCACGGGTCGAAAGTGTCTGGCCTGAATGCGAGCCGCAGTCCGTTTAGTTCGCTATAATCGGCGTTGAGAGGGAAGGAGCTGAAATGCAGAAATATCAATTTAAGCCTCTGAAATTATTGGCAATCTCAGCCTTTTTGACAATATTGGCGGCATCCTGCTCGACCTCGCCGACGGGGCGCTCGCAGATGGTGCTCAAGTCCGACGCGGAATTGGCGGCCGAAGGCACCCGCCAGTTCAACAAGCTGCGCGACGAGGCGCCGCTGGTTAAGGATCGTGCCACCATCGATTATGTCGCCTGCGTCGCGAATGCGATCGTTGAGGTTCTGGACGACAAGAACAGGTCAATGTACTGGGAGCTCGCCGTCATCGAACAGGCGCAGGTCAACGCGTTTGTGATGCCCGGCGGCAAGATCAGCGTGTTCAGTGGCATCCTGGGCGTAGCCAAGAATCAGCATCAACTTGCCGCTGTAATGGGTCACGAAGTCGCGCACGTTACCGCGAAGCACTCAAACGAACGTGCATCGCGGGCAATGGTTACTGGCGTCAGTGTTGATATCGCGGCTATCCTGCTGGGCGGAGGTTACTCGCAGCAGACCGCGGCGGCATCGAGCGCGCTGGGTACCGGTGCTGCGCTGGGAATACTCAATCCGTTTAGTCGCCTGCAGGAGTCAGAGGCCGATCTGGTCGGTCTGGACTACATGGCGATGGCCGGATTCGATCCGCGCGAAAGTGTCGAACTCTGGCAGAATATGATCGCCGCGAACAAGACCAATGTGCCGGAATTCATGTCAACTCACCCGTCGGGCGAAACTCGAATTGAAGATCTGGTGGATGCCTTGCCGCACGCGCTCGCGCTCTACAACACGGCACAGGCCGAGGGAAAGAATCCGAACTGCCAGCGATAGGCAACTTGAGACAGTATTGAATTAATGGGTAACGGCTGCGCGACTGTGCAGCCGTTTTGGTTTGGAGGCCCGGCAGTTGCAAAAACGCGAACGGCCCTTTCAGGACCATTTTTCCGGGCACGCCCGACAATACGCGCAATTCCGCCCCGGCTATCCGCCGCCGTTGTATCTGTCTCTGGCCGAATGCTGCGAGCGGCGTGAAATGGCCTGGGATTGCGCGACCGGCAGCGGCCAGGCGGCGGCCGCGTTAGCCGCTTATTTCGATGCTGTTATTGCCACCGACGCGAGTAATAAGCAAATTGCCACGGCAATCGAATGCCCCAACGTGACGTATCGGGTCGCCGCGGCGGAACACTCGAATCTGCCGGACGCAACTGCCGATCTTGTGACCGTCGCTCAGGCGCTGCACTGGTTCGACATCGATGCCTTCTTCGCCGAGGCAAGGCGGGTGCTGAAGCCCGGCGGTGTACTGGCTGCCTGGTCCTACGACCAGTGCAATGTGTCCGCAACAATTGATCCGGTACTGCGGCAAATGCTCGCAGATGTTGAGCGCTTCTGGCCGCCGGAGCGAGAAATTGTTGCAAATCGCTATCAGGGCATAACCCCCGGCTTGCCGGCCCTCGGCCTGCCGCAGCAAAAAATGACGGCTCGGTGGTCAATTGATCAGATGCTCGGCTACATACGGACCTGGTCGGCAACGAAGCGTTTCCTCACGTCCGAGGGAGTCGATCCGGTCGGAATTCACGAGGCTGACCTGCGTCGGGCCTGGGGCGATGGCATTCAACGCGTTGAGTGGCCGCTTACCATAAAGGCCTGGCGCCGATAGTGTCGCGGGCGGAATTCTGCGAGAATTCCAACCTCCACAGGCGCCAGGCAATCACGTGAACCGAAGCACACAATACATTGCAGCAGTCATTGCGATCATAGTATTGCCTGGTTGCACTATTTTTCAGGACTATTTCGATGAGCCGGCGGCGCCTGAAAACAAAGCGGTCGCAGAACCACTGGCGTCGCGACCCCGCGTCGAGCCAATAAACCGCAACTATTTCGTGCTGGAAAACGCCCAGCAATCGGTAATCGGTGAGCCGCAAATCGTCTTTACCAGAGACGAGGACACGTTTTCCGATCTTGCCCGGGAATACGGTCTTGGTTATGACGAAATCGTGGCAGCCAATCCCAATACGGATCCCTGGCTGCCAGGCGTCAATACGCCAGTCTTGTTGCCAACTCAATATGTGTTGCCCGACGTTCCGCGGCGCGGTCTGGTCCTGAATATCGCATCCAAACGCCTCTTCTATTTTCCGTCGGTGGCCGACGGCGAGTCCGCCAAAGTCATGACCTATCCGATCGGCATCGGCCGCGTCGGATGGGAAACGCCGCTGGGCGAAACGACGGTGGTATCGAAAGCAACGAAGCCCAACTGGTATGTGCCGGCCTCTGTCAGAAAAGAGCATGCTGAAATGGGCGATCCGCTTCCGGCTGTCGTGTTGGCGGGACCTGACAATCCATTGGGTGACTATGTGCTAAAACTGGGCATTCCGGGGTACCTGCTACACGGAACCAACCAACCCTATGGCGTTGGGATGCGCGTCAGTCACGGCTGCGTTCGTTTATATCCGGAGAATATCGAGCTTTTGTACTCGCTGGTTGAAATTGGCGCAGCAGTGCGGATTATCAATGAGCCCTACCTGGTCGGCCGCGCCAATGGCGATCTGTTTCTTGAGAGCGACATTCCACTGGAAGACGATGAAACAGGTCCGGAGGAACGTCTGCAGATCCTGTTTGCAGCGAACGAAGAATTCACCGATGAGTCCGCGCAAAATCGCGCGAAAACCGTGACGTCGCAAGCGTCCGGCGTGCCAGTGAGAGTTCTGCTAGGCGATACCCTGGAAGTATACGAACGGGCGCGACTGGTAAGAAATACGGTGGAACGCGATCCCAATGCGCCGACGTTGGCCGAAGTCAGGGCACTTCTCGATGCGCCGGAAGATTCGGATGCTGCAGTCGAGGCAAGCGGGTCCGTTACCGCCGATGAATGAATCGTCAGAATGGCTGAAAATCATGCTGGGCGAAATCGCCCGCAAGCAAACCGAAGATCGGGAGGCCAGTGAAGAGGCGGCGCGTCGCGACAAGCCGAACCCTTCCGAGTTGCCGGATTCATCGACTTAAGCAACCGTGAGAAATTGTGCCGGATTTATTATTGCACCCGTATTGCGGATACTGAGAAACGAATCCGCCACAATTCTCGTCTTCAATCAGCCGTCAACCATCAACCATTGCCCGCGATCGCGAGAACTTTCGCGCCACGGACCTGACCGGAACGAAGATCCGCAAGCGCTTTGTTAGCCTCGTCCAGCCGGTAGGTCTCGACATGCGCCCGGATGTTCGCTGCCGCTGCCACATCGAGAAAGGCCTGAATATCGGTGCTCGTGACATTGGCAACCGTTTTTAATTCCTTCTCCAGCCACAGATGTTGCGCGTAGTCGATCTCGGCCATCAGCGATTTGTCGTTATCCTCTTTTCGAATCGCATTGATAACAAGTCGTCCTCCTGGCCGTAACTGTTTCAGAGCAGCGAGAACCGGACGCCACGCCGGCGTTGTATCGATGATCGCATGCGGCGATTCGGGGGGGATTTCCTCTGTGTCACCACTCCAGGCTGCACCAAGCTCAATGGCGAAATCACGCTCTGGCGCGCTGCGCGCGAATACGAAAACCGGCGAATCCGGGTAAAGGTATTTCGTTGCCTGTAACACCAGGTGGCCCGAGCCGCCGAATCCGGTCAGGCCCAGTATATTGCCGTTCTGAATATTGGCCAGCGTTAGCGCGCGGTAACCGACACCGCCGGCACACAGCAACGGCGCCGCCTCGTGGTCGGTAAAACAGTCGGGTATACGATAAGCATATCGTTCGTGAACAGTCATGTATTCCGCATAGCCGCCATTCGCGTCACGGCCGGTGGCGACGAACGATTCGCTGATATTCTCGTCCGCCTGGCCGCTTGACCTGAAAATCCAGCCAACGCCCACTCTGTCGCCGCATGTAAAACGCGAAGTCGCGTTGCCCAGCTTGACGACATTTCCGACTACCTCGTGACCCGGAACGACGGGCAGTATCGGCGGTGGTGTTCTGCCCTCGATTTCGTCGAGTTCGGTATGACATACACCACAAGCAGCAATCCGGATCAGAATTTCACCCGCGTCTGGCTCCGGGGTCGGCAGATCGACCATCGTCAGCGGCTGCGGATTCTCCTTCATCGATGCAATGGACTGAAGAAGCATGGCTTTCATGGGCGACTCGGTTCGTAGCTGCAGCCCTGAATTGGCCATTTTCTGCCTGTCTCAAGCGGATTCATCACAGGTACCGTTCGAATTCACCGGGCAAACTATCGAGGTAGTCTTTTGAGTCCGGGGCAACCGGCAAGTCTGCCGAATTATAAGTGTTCCAGAACAAAACCGATTCGTTTTTGCACTGCGGCCTGTCCCGCAGCAGTGCCGCCATCGCTTTGCCGGTATAGGTTGACTCAAGCTTGAGCCCCATCTGCTTACTGGCGACCGCTATTGCCGCATCGGTCTCGGTATTGCTCCGCCCGTATCCGTCTGCGAAAAACTCGTGCCGCATGCGGATATTGAGCGAATTTTCGAGATCTGCCGGAACCGACGGGTCGAGGCGACGCATCATCAAAATCGTTTTGGCAGCCAACCGCCGAAGTAGCACGTCGTTCGATATCGTAGTAGGGGACACCCGTATCGCCTCGACCCTGCACGAAATTCCATCGAGTGTGAGTCCGATGGCCAGACCGATGGCCGAGCCCATTGTCCCGGTCGCGATATAGATTCGCTGTGGTTCTTCGATCTCGCCATTTCTGATTTGTGCCGCTAGTTCAAGCCCCGCGTTTACGAATCCGATAGTGCCTAACCACGACGATCCGCCGGCCGGTATAAGCCAGCAATCGGTATTCCACAAGTGCTTACGAAGAATGGCAAGCCGTTTTTTGTAAGCGCCGCCGTAGCGCACAATTTTTGTGCCCACAGAAAAATGCGCGGCCAACACCTGGCGAATTCCTGGCGTATGAGACTGATGCGACAGGAAACAGATGCAGTCGTATCCGAGCGATCTTGCATAAAGCGCCGTTGCCAAAGCGTGATTTGAGCCAATGGCGCCAAATGTCGCGATTCGTTTTCGGTGACGTGCGCGTGCCGGCCACAAGGCATATTCCAGCTTGCGGACTTTGTTGCCGCCGTAGAGTGTTCCGGTCAGGTTGTCGCACTTGACACTGATGCTGTCGACGCAGTTGTTGTGATCGAGATCGAACGTGCGAACCGGAGTCGGCAGCGCGGCCAACGTTTCCTTACCAAGGCTATTGCCCAGTTCGGGAAATTTGAGGTTGATCTGGTCTGAGTCGTACATAGCGCGTCGGCCAAGTGTCTCAAAGATACAAAGTTTAAGCGATTCAGTGATGGCATATCAGCAACACAATAACTAGAATGCGCGAAGGATGTCTGACTCATAATCGCGGAGATAGATTTGTCAGATGCATTTGACCAGGGCATAACGGTCACGGAAATTGCGGCGATGGAGTTACCCATCGACGTCGCTGTAGAAACCACGGCTGCATTCGCAGGCCGTGCCCTCCGAGGCCCCCTCAATACTCCGGTACTGATAAACAGCCTTGCCGCGTTTCAACGGCGCTTTGGTGGCATCTGGCATCGCAGCTGCCTGGGGCCGGCCGTGCAGCAATTTTTCGAACATGGCGGGTCCAGACTCTATGTCGTACGCCTGGCGAATAATGCGCGAGGGCCGATGATTGCGTTGCCGGCCACGGGCGGCGTGTTGGTTTTGCATGCACTGGAGCCCGGATCGACCGAGAACATTCGCGCGGCGGTCGACTACGACGATATTGACGAAGACGATGATGAGCACTTCAACCTGGTGGTGCAGCGGGTCGCGCCGGACTCCGGATTCGTTGTCGATCAGGAAATATTCAGTCATCTTAGCTGCAACGAGAGCAGTGCGTCATTTATCGGTTCTGCACTGACAACGTCGTCGATTGTGTGGGCGGCGATTCCAGCGCCACATGGCAGACCCGCGGCAACGGTAACCGACGATGCGGGGTTTGAGATTACTTATGTTGGGCATGCTCAGCGTGGTAGCGACGGTCACGAATTATCCGACTATGACCTGATCGGGTCGAGCACTCGCGGAACGGGCATATTTGCGCTGAACGAGGTAGACCATTTTGACCTGTTATACCTGCCGCCAATGGCACGAGGGAGGGATATCGGCCCCGCCACCGTACTGGCTGCCGAGCAGTATTGCCGTCGCCGTGGCGCAATGCTGGTCATGGATCCGCCCGAGACCTGGGAAACCCCTCAAAGTGCCGTGCAGGGCATTCGAAATTCAGGCTACGCGAGTGCAAATATCGTCGGTTATTTTCCACGCATGACAAAACGACACGGACAACAAGGCCCGTCTGTCGCCGTGGGTGGAGCATTGGCCGGGCTTCTTTGTAAGCTGGATCGAATCCACGGCGCCTGGGAAGAACTTGATCAGCCAGGGCTTGGTATTAGCAGAGCGCTGAGACCCATTCTGCAGTTGAGTATTGACGATGCCCAGTTGCTGGTCAGAGAGGGCCTGAATGTTATTGCCGGACAGGCAGCAGGGCGCGCGAATGTTTGCGGGTCGGTAACCATGGTTCGCGGGAGTCAGATGGATCGCAAGAATGCAAGCCTCACGGTTCGCAGGCTTTGGCTCATGATTACCAATGCAATTGAACGGGCTACTCGATGGGCGGTATTTGAACTGGACGGGCCTCGAGTCGCAGAGCGCATCCACGGGCAGGTTGATGGCTATATGTCGTATCTCGCAAATGAAGGCGTATTTGCAGGCGATCGTTTCGTCGTTCACTGCGAAACTGAGCTTCGTAGCGATACGACAGATCCAGCTCGCGGTATCACTATTATGCTGGCTTTTTGTCCTGTCGGCGCAAACGAAGAAATTACAATTACATTGCACCAGACACTTTCGGGCTGCCGTATCGCGGCAACCGCTTTCGCACCGGCTACGATCAAGGTTGCCTGACGTTCACTTCGGTTATTGCATCAGTCGGGACTGCCGAAGCCGCCACCGCCTGGAGTCTTGATAACCAGTCGATCGTCCTTTCCCAACGTTACGGTCGCCGTAGCGCCCAAATCAATACGGCTACCATCAGCCCGCAACAATAAATTACAACCCGTCTTCCCGTGATGTCCGCCGCTGACGCCGAACGGCGCAACTCGTCGGTGATTCGACAATATGGATACATCCACGTCGTCGGTGAATCGAAGCTGCCGGACCGCGCCGTTTCCGCCCGACCACTTGCCGGGGCCACCCGAATCACGGCGAATAGAAAATGCTTCCAGGATAACGGGAAAATTCTGCTCCAGGACCTCAGGGTCCGTCAGCCGGGAATTGGTCATATGAGTCTGCACCGCGTCGGCGCCATCGAACCCATTGCCGGCACCTGCGCCACCGGCAATGGTTTCATAGTATTGAACACGCTCGTTGCCGAAACTCAAATTATTCATTGTGCCTTGCGACGCCGCCAGCATGCCCAGAGCGCCGTACAAGGTGTCGGTGATGCATTGCGACGTCTCAACGTTGCCTGCGACAACTGCGGCCGGATAGCAGGGACTCAGCAAACTGTCTTGCGGTATAACGATTCCCAGTGGTTCCATACAGCCTTCGTTCATTGGAATGCTTTCCTGAATGAGGCTACGGAATACATACAAAACGGCCGCGCGCGCAACGGCCTCAGGCGCGTTGAAATTGCTGCTCGACTGTGGCGATGTGCCGGTGAAATCGATTTCCGCGGAATGATTTGCGCGATCAACGGAAATACGAACACAAATTGCTTCGCCGGAATCGAGTTCGTAGCGAAATTCGCCGTCTGACAGATGGTCGAGCAGGCGTCTGACACTGCTTGCCGCGTTCTCCCGGACAAAACGCAGGTACCGGATTACGGTCCTGATGCCGTAGTGCTCGACGGTTTTTTGAATTTGTCGGATTCCCTGCTGATTCGCCGCCAACTGCGCTTGCAGGTCTGCGATGTTTTGCTGCGGATTTCGAGCCGGATATCGACCTTCTGTCAGCAGTTCCATAACCTTGTTTTCCTGAAAAACTCCATTGGAGACAATTGCGAAGTTGTCGATCAGGACGCCTTCTTCGTCGATATGGGTGCTGGTCGACGGCATCGAACCGGGGGTCATGCCGCCAATATCGGCGTGGTGTGCACGCGAGGCGAAATAGAAAAGCGGTGTTTCCGTGTCTCCAAACCAGGGTGTAACGACGGTGATGTCGGGCAGGTGTGTGCCACCGTTGTAGGGCGAATTCAGCATGATGGCGCTATCCGCGGCAAGTCTGTCGCTACCTTTCCTCGCGTGCGCCATAACGCTGCGAACGCTTTCACCCATTGATCCCAGATGCACGGGCATGTGAGGTGCATTGGAAATCAATCGGCCGTCCGCATCGAACAGCGCACAGGAAAAATCCAGACGCTCGCGAATATTGACCGAAAGAGCGGTGTTCTGAAGAACGGTGCCCATTTGCTCTGCAATGTGCATGAACAATTGATTAAAGACTTCGAGCCGCACGGGATCGGGCGACTCATCTGATTCAGCAACGGCCGAGGACTTTCCACCGGCCGTCGACGTCATAATGATGTGTCCTCGCTCATCGACAAGCAGTGACCACGATGGATCAACAATCGTCGTGCCTAAATCCTCAGCAATAATCGCCGGTCCCGCAAGTGTGAAGCCGGCCTGCAACGCTGTGCGAACGTAAACCGGCGTCGGGACCCATGCGCCGTCTATCCAGGTCTGAACTTCAGTTGCCGGTCTTGCCGGTTCGGAGACGGGCAATTCCGGCTCGACAAATTCTTTCTCCTTGCCAACACCGGCAACGACAACGGTCGCGGCAACCAGTCGTTTGTCGCTTGCAGCGGTGCCGAAACGCACCTGGTATTGATCCGCAAACGCCTGCCGCATTTTGCCGGGCGAATCGAGCGTGACATCGATTACGTTGTCCGAGCCGGCAACCCGAATGCCTAGCGACGCCGAAAAATTTTGCCGGCTTTCGGGCACGTGCTGCTCGGCAAGCGAAGCATTGCATTGCGCACGCAGCTTTTTGGCGATGGCTTGCCATTTTGCCTCGTTCGCGACGTCAAACGGCAATTCGGCGGTCTGCTGGCGCTCCACCCGTATGTCGGAAAGCCCCATACCATAAGCTGACAGGACGCCAGCCATCGGATGCAACCAGATTGATTCGATGCCAAGGACGTTGGCAACCTGGCAAGCGTGCTGGCCGCCAGCGCCGCCAAACGAGCAAAGCGTGAAATCGCGAACGTCTTCACCACGCTCTATCGTAATTTTTCGAATGGCATTGGCCATGTTTTCGACCGCAACTGTAACGAAACCCGCAGCAACTTCTGCGGGGTTCGTTTGCCTGCCAGTGGTCCGGCCCACGTCCACGGCGAGCTTTTCGAAACGCCGACTCACAATCTCCTGATCCAGTGGTTCATCACCGTCGGCGCCAAAAACATTCGGGAAAAAGGCCTGCGGAATTCGGCCGAGCAAGACATTCGCGTCTGTGATCGTCAGTGGACCATCGCGGCGATAACAGGCCGGGCCCGGATTCGCACCAGCGGACTGCGGACCCACCTGGTAGCGGCTGTCCTCGAAATGCAGAATCGAACTTCCGCCCGCCGCTATCGTGTGGATTTTCATCATCGGCGTGCGCAGTTTTACGCCGGCGATTTCGGAGTCGCGAGTTCGCTCGTATGTACCGCTCCAGGACGAAACGTCAGTCGACGTGCCGCCCATATCGAGCCCGACCAGTTTCCCGAATGCGAGCGATCGGGCCGACTCCACCATGCCCACAACGCCTGCCGCGGGACCGGACAGTACGCTGTTCTTGCCGCGAAACTGAGCGGCGTCAACGAGGCCACCATTGCTCTGCATGAACAGTAGCCGCTCCGGTCTTGCGGCCCGCTCCAGTTCGACTTGCAATTGCCGGACGTATCGTTCGAGTACCGGCGTGAGGTAAGCGTCGGCCAGCGTAGTCTCGGCGCGGCTTACAAACCTGATAACAGGCTCGACCCGATGCGAAACCGATACATGTTCGAAGCCAGTCTCGCAGGCCATCTCGGCAATCCGTTGCTCGTGTTTCGGGTATTGATAGCCGTGCATGAGACAAATCGCAGCACTCGTTATTCTGTCGGCCACACATTGCCGAAGCAGTTCGGTAAGCGTCGTTTCGTCCAGCGGGCTTAGTATTTTTCCACCGGCATCGACCCGTTCATCAACTTCGATCACCCGGTCATAAAGCATCGCCGGTTTCTGAATATTCAGGGCGAAGATGTCCGGACGATTCTGGTATCCAATTGCGAGACTGTCTGCGAACCCCCGGGTAACTACGAGCGCAGTTGCGGCTCCATTGCGTTCAAGCAGCGCGTTGGTTGCTACCGTTGTACCCATTTTTACCGCTTCGAGCGGTGCATCCGGTTTACCGTGATTGCGCCAGCGACGGGTGACCCGTGAAATACCCTCGGCCGCCGCATCGGCGTATTGCTCCGGATTGTCGGACAATAACTTTTCGGTTTCGAGATCGCCGTCGGGTCGCACAGCCACAACATCGGTAAAGGTGCCGCCGCGGTCTATCCAGAATTGCCAGCTGCCGTCATTAGCCATTGGTTTTTGAAAGATTCCGGGCCATGCCAGTACTCCGGTGACTGGTAACGATAATTAGGTCGATTGCTGCATTGATGGTCAGGGGGGCAACGCCGTATCGGGACTGTCGAAGTATACTCAAGCTCAGCGTTAGCGAGGTCCGAATTGCCCGATGCCGTTGTTCAAGACATTCGCGGGATGCCGCTACAGTCATAGCTGCAAAAGCTGTCCCGCTTGTCATATGCACCCGTCTCTCAAACTACCAACCTACCGGGAGGAGTTATGAGGGACGATGATGCACTTCAAAATAATCCCCACGTATTACGCCAGTCGCTGCGAGACGTTCACGAGCAGTTGTTCGGCTGGGCATTGTCACGGGCCGATTTCGAGCGGCCGGCGGCGGAGGACCTGATGCAGCAGGCATACGTGGAAGTGTTGAGCGGACGTGCCCGATTTGACAATAAATCGGCGCTCAAGACGTTCCTGTTTGGCGTTGTCCAAAATCTGGCGATGAGCTTGCGGCGAAAAAATGCCGTAAGGCTGCGGATAGTCAGGCAGCATTCAGCCGAGATTCGGCAAGATGACCTGACTGAGATCGATGGTGACGATACCGACACCGATCGCGTCTGGCGGGCAGTGTCGCAATTGCCGGCACGGCAGCGGGACATCACCGAGCTGGTTTTCTGCCGGGACATCACGATTGAAGAAGCGTCGACCATTATGGGTGTATCGGTCGGGACCGGTCGAGTGCATTACGACAGAGCAAAAAAGGCATTGGCGAGGAGCCTCGCCGATCTGAAAGGACCAACGACATGACCAAAAAAACTCGACCCGTAGGAGCCTGCGAAGCGGGCGAACAAAATCCATGAATACCGACGATCAAAATTTAAAAAGCCATCTGAAATCATCGTTCGAACTGAAATCGAATGAGCCGGCACCGGACTTCGAAAAAACATGGCAAGCGGCGGAGAGCCGTTACCTGAAGTCGAAAAGGCGATACCGGATGATTTCCGGAATCGCTGCGTCGGCTGTGATGATTGCGATCGTACTGAGCATGCAATCGCAGGGCCCAACGCCACAACTGCCGGAATTGAACCTGGCTGATGGAATAATGAGTTCGACCCAGTGGAGCGCGCCGAGCGATGTGTTGATGCCGAAGCATTCCGTCGACGTCTATCAGGATATTCCGTCCCTTGGTGAATCAAGCGAACTACCAGAAGGATCGTTGTTATGAATACGAATAAATTATTGGCGAACACCGTGTTGGCGCTTTGCCTGATATTTGCAACTTCGTTCGCTAGCGCGCAGGGCGGAGGCGCTCAGAAGGACGTTTTCAAAGGCAAGCTTTTCCCACCCAACATTATTCTCGAACATCAGGGCGAACTGGACCTGACCAAGGAGCAGTTTACAGCCATCAAAGCCGCGGTTGTTGAGGTGCAGGCAAATGTAGCGGAACACGAATGGGACTTGCGTGAGGCTTATGCGAAGGTCCTGGCCGATCTCGACGAGTCGCCGATTGACGAAGAAAAAGTACTTGAAGGCGTCAGGTCCGCGTTACAGGCGGAAAACAGCGTGAAACAACTTCAGGTCGCGATGCTGATCAGGCTGCGAAATCTGCTCACGGACGATCAGGTTGAGTATCTGCAGAGCTTGCGAGCGAAGTAGCGCGGAAGTTAAGCAAGAGGAAATCGCAATGGTCACAATGAAATGGATTCCAGCTGTCGCGTTATTGTGTTTAACAGTTGCTGGCTGTGGCGGAGCATCGTCCGATGGTTTACCGCCGCCGCCGCCTCCTCCTCCTGTACCGATCAGCAAAACTGAGGCTTTTCGATTCCTGAATCAAGCGACATTCGGCGCAACGGAATCGGCAGCACAGCGTGTAATTGACATGGGTTTCGAGGCATGGGTGGACGATCAATTACAGCAACCGGCTTCCCTGCAACTGCCGTATCTCAGGAGTTTGCCGCGTCCACAATTTCTGTTCGAACTGCAACCTGACCGAATCGACATCTGGTTCCGAAACGCGCTGTCAGGCAACGACCAATTGCGACAACGAGTCGCATTCGCATTGTCGGAGATAATGGTGGTTTCGCAGCTTGGTGTTTTGGGTGACCTGACCTATTCGCTGGCCGACTATTACGATGTGCTTGCGAGAAACGCATTCGGAAACTATCGAGACCTGCTTCAGGAAGTAACCCTGCATCCCGCTATGGGCATTTACCTCAGTATGCTCGGAAACGAAAAACCGGATCCGACGCTTAACATTCGGCCGGACGAGAATTATGCGCGCGAGCTGATGCAGCTGTTTTCGATTGGCCTGGTCCAGCTGAATTCCGATGGTTCGGCGATTCTGGACAACCAGGGGAACCCATTGCCGACCTACGACCAGGCCGTCATCGAGGGCTTCGCGCATGTCTATACGGGCTGGAATTTCGCTGGCGCGCCGAGTTTTCACCAGGCGTTTCCGAACGACTTCAATCAGGCCGCACCCATGCAGCTGTACCCCGATTTTCACGACGTGGGCCAGAAAAAATTGCTCAATGGCGAAACGACAACGGTTGGACAGACCGGGGACGAAGATCTTGCCGGTGCACTGGACAACATCTTTAATCATCCGAATGTCGGTCCGTTCATTGCCTATCGGCTCATACAACGACTGGTAACCAGTAATCCGTCACGGGGCTACGTGCAGCGCGCAGCCACTGTATTCGATGACAATGGGAGAGGCGTACGCGGCGACCTCGGCGCAACAGTCAAGGCAATATTGCTCGACGCCGAAGCCCGGCCCGATATGCCCATGGATACGGACGGCAAATTGAAGGAGCCGATAGTGCGATTGACGCAGGTTTGGCGTGCATACAACGCCACATCCGCCAGCGGACGTTATCCGTTCGTCATAGCCTCACTGTTCTTTGGCCAGGGCCCTTTGCAGTCACCGTCGGTCTTTAATTTCTTCAGTCCGTTCTATGCGCCGTCAGGCGAAATTCGAAATCGCGGTCTGGTTGCCCCGGAACTGGGAATCGCAACCGAGTATCAGAACACACTGGTAAGCAATTATTTCCTGTATCAGGCGTACGCGCTGACGTCGGAGGTTCCGAATTTACAGCCGGACGATGTATTCATCGACATAAGCGAAGAAGTCGCTATTGCTGCCGATACGGATGCGCTGATCGATATGGTCGCAGAAAAACTGTTGGCCGGAAATATCTCGCAGGTGTTGCGCGCTGAAGCAGCCGGAATGATTAACCGATTCCCGGTGACCGATCTCGCGGTTCGAGCCGGTGAGGCGATTTATTTCATCAGCACCTCACCCGAATTCGCATATCAGCGATAGGAGCGCGGTCATGACATCAATAAATCGCCGAAAATTTATTCAGGCAAGCACCGCGGCAGCAACATTTGCCGCGTGCCCCGGCGCCGCTTTTTCCCAGGGCATAGGAACGTCCGCGCCATTTCCGGATTACAAGGCGTTGGTCTGCGTATTCCTGTTTGGCGGGAATGACTCTTTCAATATGGTCGTGCCGCGAAGCGGCCCGGAATACAATGTGTATGCTGCCGCGCGGCAAAACCTCGCCATAGATCAAAATACCCTGTTACCGATTAATCCGCTCACGCCCGATGGCGCAGCATACGGATTGCATCCGTCGATGACAGGGCTGCATTCACTGTTCGAGTCGAACCGTGTCGCCGTAGTGAGTAATGTCGGGCCGCTGATCGAGCCGACCACCAGGGATCAGTTCCTGAACCAGTCTGTGGCGCTGCCTCCCCAATTGTTTTCGCACAATGATATGCAGGATCAGTGGCATTCACTGAAGGGAAACGCGCAAAGCAACACGGGCTGGGCAGGGCGTGTGGCCGATCTCATCCGCACGAATGTCGCGGATCAGCAGATGGCGACCAATGCGTCGTTGTTTGGCAATAGCCTGTTTCAGTCTGCCGACGAGACGATCGCGTATGTGATGGGTCCAGGTGGTCCGATACAGTTCGAAGGATTTGCCGACAGCGGCGTATTGCTGGAGCAGCGACGCGCATTTGAACGCATCATCAACTCCGGTTACAGCTCCATTTACGAACGCGGTTTCGCCGAAATTCAGCAACGCGCGGTCGAGGCCTCGGATCTGGTCAGCAACGCGATCGCGTCGGCACCGGTACTGACCACGGTATTTCCCGAATCGCAACTCGGCGTGCAGTTGCGAACGATTGCCCGCTTGGTCGCGGTGCGCGACTCACTGCAAATGCAACGGCAGGTGTTTTTTGTAGCGGCCGGCGGATTCGATTCACACGACAACCAGAATCGGGACCAACCGGGACTGCTCGGCGGCATCAGCGATGCATTGACGGCGTTTTACGATGCAACCCTGGAGATTGGCGCAGCCGATAAGGTCACGACGTTTACGCAGTCCGACTTTGGCCGGACCCTGACCTCAAACGGAGATGGCACCGATCACGCGTGGGGCGGCAATCAGATGGTGATGGGTGACGCAGTGCGCGGTCGAGATATCTACGGAACGTTTCCAAGGCTCGAAATCGACGGGCCGGACGACGTTACGGGCGGTCGCATGATTCCCACAACCGCGGCCGATCAATATGCCGCAACGCTTGCCAGCTGGTTCGGTATTGCCGACGCAGACCTCGATGTCGTGGCGCCAAATATCGCCAACTTCGTCGTTCGGGATCTCGGTTTTATGCTCTAGATCGTCCTGTCTGCGCGGGTTTTGCCGTTGGACAAAATATCGCTGATAATTGTCCGCTTATGCGTATCTACCCCTGATACCACAGACACGGGATCTATCCATGAACGAACGAATAATTGGCTGCATTGCAGCTGCCCTGCTATTGGTCGCCTGCGGTAACGACACCGCCCCGGAATCCAGCCAACCGGCATCCGATGAAATCGCCGCATCCGAACAATTGGCGGCCCTGGTCGAGGAATACTACCAGCGCGACCTTGAGATGAATCCACTGAACGCGACTCAGGTCGGCGACGATCGCTTCGACGACAGGATCGCCAACTGGTTTGGTCCGGAGCACATCGCGAAATCGGAGGCGATGGATGAGGAGTTTCTGCAGCGGTTACTGGAGATCGATTCGGACGAACTGAAGGGGCAGGATTGGCTGACCTACGAAGCGTTCAAACTCACTCGTGAAGAATCAATCGTGGGACAGCAGTTTCCCGGGGAGTTGCAGCCGGTCAATCAATTCTTCTCGGTGCCGAACTTTTTCGTGCAGCTCGGCAGCGGCGCGTCGATTCATCCGTTCAAAACGGTCAAAAATTATGACGATTTTCTGAGCCGAATCGATGACTACGTAGTGCTCAATGACCAGATGATCGAGAACATGAAAATCGGCATGCAGAAAGGCATCGTGCAGCCACGGATTCTGATGGAGAAAACGCTGCCGCAGCTGGAATCGCAACTCGTCGAGCATGCGGAGGATAGTGCTTTTTATATGCCCATCACGAATATGCCGGAAGACTTCAGCGACGCGGATCGTGAACGCCTGACGGCCGCCTACGTGGGCGCGATCGAAAATAAAGTCGTTCCAGCCTATCAGCGCCTGCGCAATTTTATTGGCGACGAATACTTGAGTGCTGCTCGCGAGTCAGTCGGTCTCTCGGAATTGCCAAACGGCGAGGCGTGGTATGCACACATGGTCAAGCTGCAAACGACCACCGACCTGACGCCCAACGAAATTCACAATATTGGCCTGTCCGAGGTCGCACGCATTCATGCAGAAATGAACAGCGTAATCGAACAGGTCGGCTTCGACGGTGACCTCAAGGAATTCTTCGAATTCCTGAATACGGACGATCAGTTTTATTACGACGAGCCCGAGCAACTCATCCAGGGCTATCGGGATATGTCTGCCCACATCGAGGCGCTTTCGACTAACCTTTTCAACGTATTTCCGAAAGCGGCATTCGAAGTGAGAAGAATTGAGCCATTTCGCGAGAAATCCGCCAGTGGCGGCTCTTACAACACCGGAACACCGGACGGTTCCCGTCCCGGTGTATTTTATGCGAACGCGTATGACATCAAGGCGAGACCCATCTGGGCTATGGAGTCGTTGTTTTTGCACGAGGCGATTCCGGGGCATCATTTTCAACTGTCCATTCAGCAAGAGGTGGAAGACCTGCCCAGTTTCCGGCGGTTTGGCGGCTATACCGCGTTTATCGAGGGCTGGGGTCTTTATGCCGAAACCCTGGGTAAGGAACTGGGTGTTTATACGGACCCGTATCAATATTTTGGCGCCCTGAATGCAGAGCTCTGGCGTGCGATTCGCCTCGTGGTCGACACCGGCCTTCATGCCAAAGGCTGGAGCCGACAGGACGTTCTCGATTACATGTATGAGAACTCGGCGGTTAAAGAAGCCCGGGCGGTTAGCGAAGCGGAACGATTCATTGCAATCCCGGGTCAGGCATTGGCGTATAAAATCGGCCAGTTGAAAATACGTGAGTTGAGGAATCGCGCTGAACTCGAATTGGCTGATAAATTCGACGTCAAGGAATTTCACAAGCTCGTGTTGATCGATGGTTCGTTGCCGCTGGAACTGCTTGAAATGAAGGTCGATCGGTGGATTTCCGCACAGCTGTAGACCCCTGAATTGCGATGAAACTGGACCGATTCATCCGGCTGAGTCTGGGGCTTTTCGTCCTGCTGATATTCGTCATCGCGATTGCAGCGATGCTGTTTGTGACCGAGTCTGCATTCAATGTCTGGGACCGATTGCTGGCAGGACCCCGATGGGTTTTATACCTGTATGCGACAGCTATGCTGTCGCTCGTGTGCGTGGCAGTCTGGCTGACAATTCGATTGCTTGTTCGGAGAGAACGCAAGCCCGGCAAGAGCAAAGTCAGCAGACTCTCCCCGGAAGAAATCAAGTCACGGCTGCACGATGCAGAAAAAGCCGGCGTTAACACCGATGAGGCGCAGGCAGAATTACGTGAACTCGCATCCCGGCAACAATCGGGTTCCGTACATCTGTGCTTTTTCGGCGAGGTGAGCGCCGGAAAAAGCTCTCTCATCAAGGCGCTGGTGCCTGATGCCGATGTCGTCATCGACGTTGTCGCGGGCTCGACAAGCGATATTCGCCATTATCGATGGCGTGATCAGGGCAGCACGCAGATATTGCTGACCGATGTGCCGGGCACGGGAGGTCACGAATCGCAATTTGACGAAATGGCCGAACTCGAGGCGCGGCGCGCTCATGTGGTGCTGTTCGTCTGCGACAGTGACCTGACCCGCGCCGATATGGAGTTGCTCAAATGGCTTATTGCGATGGACAAGCCTTTGATACTGGTGCTGAACAAGTCTGATCGTTACTCCCGCGACGAGCAGGCCTTGCTGATGCAAAGATTGCTCGATCGTCTGGGCGACATTGGCAGCGATGTATCGCGTGATCGAGTAGTTGCCGTTTCTGCCGGCGGTGAGGTCGAGGTGATTACACGGAACGACGATGGAAGCGAGGCCGCGGCGCATCGTACCCGCCCTGCCGATGTGGGTGTCCTTGTGGTGGCCATAAACAGGCTTCTCGACTTAGCCGGGGCAACGCTCGATGCCCGTCGGGATCGTGCAGTATTTTATCTGGCGTCCGAGTATCTGGCTCAGGCTGAAAGCCAGTATCGCGAGCAACGCGCACAGCAACTGATACGCAACACAACGCGAAAAGCCGTCATCGGCGCGCTGGCCGCGGTGAGTCCGGGGACAGACGTGCTGATCCAGGGATACATAGGCACTCGCATGACCCAGGACCTGTGTCAGTTGTATGGGACAACGCCAAGAGATGTCGACGTCGAGGAGTTTCTGAACCTGAGTCAAAGCCGCGCCGGCACGATATTGCCGCTTAGTCTCGCGGTCGCCGGCAACGGTCTTAAAGCGTTCCCGGGCCTCGGTACGGTCGCCGGAGGGCTGGTACATGCGGTAGCCTACGGCCTGATCTTCGACGCGCTGGGCCGCAGTCTGATACAGACCCTGGCCAAACACGGTGAATTGCAGCCCGCGACAGCCGCCCGGGAATTTGAGGAAGGAATCAGTGAACATATTGAAGCGGGTGTTCGGCAAGTGGCCAAAATGGCCCTGGAACAGGAGAAAAAATCCGGCGATCACTGAGGGCGATGGCGGCGAGACCCATCTGACGCTTGCACGGGAAAGTCTTACTGATCTGATTGACGACTCGCGCCTGCCCGACGGCATCCGGGAATCGCTCGCGCACGATTATGAGTCCGTACAGGCCATGC
>Ga0255056_10000027_pt1 | contig 33193 bp, 70 predicted proteins | sample Cases_109_1_MG_FD_183639 | JGI IMG/M metagenome (GOLD analysis project Ga0255056, IMG submission 183639) | Seawater microbial communities from Amundsen Gulf, Northwest Territories, Canada - Cases_109_1 | ecosystem: Environmental > Aquatic > Marine > Gulf | place: Canada: Northwest Territories... | reverse complement strand
GCCACCTTTACGTATTGATCTTCTTATCGCTCTTTTTATTGGTCTTCTTATTGATTCTTTCATGTGAAAAAGCCTTTGGATGTAATAAATAATCGATTGCTTCAGCGAGTGAGAAAAACCCGCCAACCATTAACTCTGCGTTCATGCCTTTGATGTAATATATATTAAATAGCATATCATCGGGGAATATTTCATAGTCACCCGCTTTAAATACACTATCACCGGCATTCATTACTTGCCATTTTTAGTATTGGCGTAATTAACACCGAAACTAGATGAAACTATCAAACCGTACAAGGTGGTTATAGGAAAGAACAGTTCGGTCATTTTACCTGTTGTGTTACTTAGTGCTATCAAGACATAATTATCTTTAGTTAGCGTGTCGCCCATATTCACAGAATAAACCAACTCAATAAGAAGCATAATAGCAGTTGACATAAGGTAAAACTTATACATCTTGCCGACATTATTTGACTGATCACGCCTCATCTTGCCGTTTGGGTCGAGCGTCTTAACCATTAATGATTTAGCTTCGGCGCTTTCCATGTCAGTTTCTATCCATTCAGAGGCTATATTCTCTATTGACTTCATAGCGCCACCACCGCCAAATATCATTTTTAACCCGGCAACTATACTCATAAAACCCCCTTAACCCATACAGATATAAACCCAGGAAGCCCAGCAATACTAATATAAAAGGCCGCACTAGCTATTGATATACTGACCAAATGAAGTCGTAGACTGAGCTTGTTATGCTTCTCCTGCCGTTGCCTTGCTGTGATATCACCCGCTTTTTGTTCATCTTTACGTTTTAGGATTTTCTTACTTGTACCAAGATTATCATTAGATAGATCGCGAATCTCAACACCTAACGAAATCAGTTTTCCTTCCTTTTCATTTAACTTGGTTAACTGCTCAAGAATTAATAAATCAGTACTCTTTTCCTCGTCTAACTCAGCCATGCAATATTCCCCTCGTACCATTCCACAACATCAAAGCTAGGGCATTCTTTATCGTCAAAATGACTATGGCCAACAACAGCGGCGTTTTTATAAATCGCTTTCTTGGACTTTATCAACTCCATTAATGATATCTTTTGCTTGTCAGTAAAGTTGTTAATCCCCTCATAACCGCCTTCAATACATATAGCGATAGATTTATCATTAACAGTTTTGCAATGCGCGCCTTGGTATTTCTCGCTTCTACATAAGTGCTTTGATCCGTCAAACTTGATAAAGTGGTGATAGCCAATATCTGACCATCCCCTATCTTCAACATGCCACTTACGGAGATCACAAACAGAAACGTCCATGCTAGATTTAGTATCAGCACAATGAATTACTATGAACTTAACCTCCGTAAGTAAGCGCATTAGTTAGCCGCCGTTTCTGGGAACTTTCTTTTTACATCAAGCTCAATCAACCGGTTTCTTTCTTCTTTGCCAGATATAGACGGGTTACTGGTTATCTGCACTGATTGCGGGTGCTTCATATCAACAGTAAACTTATCAGTCCATACCATGTAAGCGGGCTTAATCTCCCCTGTTGGTACTTTTTCCCCTACATCGTCTAGCACGTTCTCGTTGAATTCGTTTTTCTCGTAAACAACCTCCTGCTCAATTTCAACAAAATGAGCCAACGGGCGCGAATCTAACCCATCAATCTGCATCTGCCTATCACCCCAATAATTCCCCTCGTATTCGATCACATGAGAATGCGACTCTTCAACATAATCACCGATACCATCACTAGATGTTGATCGGGATTTTATTTCTTCAGTTACATCCCATATTGCGATAAATGCACTAGGATGACCCCAGCCTAATTTGTCTTTTACCACTGCTTTATTAATCTTTACTGTTTGTGTCATGCTATATCACCTTATTATGCGTTATCTTTGTGGTGTTGGGCCATCTGCTCAGTTGACATGTTACCTAAGTCTGTATCACTTGGCACTGAATGGACTCCTATTTTTATATTTCCGCTTTCGTCAAGCTCGCCTTCATTGTCTTCATTGTCTTTTGCATCCTCTTCTGCTTGAAGAGCCTCAAGTTCTTCAGTTTCGCGTTGATCCTTAATAAAATCAAGGATACCACTAAGCTCAGCAACCCTTTCGCCGACTTGGAATTTCAGCGACGGATCACAATCAATCGTAAACTCAGGACTCAACCATGCCTCGCCCAAGTAATCCGCTAACTTGTCGTCATCACAGAATCGATTGCCTTCATCTGAAACGCCGTAATCAGCACAAGCTAGCACCATATCATCAGTTTTTTTATTCATCTTAACTGACTGAGTTAAATCATCAGTTAACGCGATAAGATTTAGAGTAACACCCTCAATCGTATCAACAACAAACTCAAAGCGCTTTTTATTTACTACCCACAAGCTTAAATTGCTCATTTTCATTACCTCTATTTAATTTCATTTAGAGGCCCCTGATTCACATCGTTAACCACCATTTACAATTATACGTTATTACACTGACCTGTAAACTAAGTGTTTATTATCAGGGTCTACAGGGAATCTTCTTTTTTTATCCCGCTGAAACTCTGTTTTATCATCTATACAAGACTCACAAACACCCATCAAACTTTTGTCAACCTCGACAGTCCCGACTTTATGGTCGTAAAACCCCTTTCGCACATAAATCAAAAAGGCCGCACCTGTAATAACTGGCGGCCTCTTCTTTTTGCATGATAAACACTGCACTAATTTAGGCTCGGATTTTAATTTTCGTTTGCTCATTCGGGTGTCGTGTAAAAGATTTTTACCATTATAACGCAAAAAGCCGCCAACTTAAATGTTAACGGCTTACCCACAAATTACCACTATTTGACACTTAATTTTTTCCAACAAAACCAACTCGCCTTTTTTAAATGCTTATCCCGATAAAATACATACTCTTTACTACCATAATTATCAACCTCCACTGTCAAAATATTACCACTTAAACTTTCGATAACAATTTCAGTATTTCTCTCAGTGTAAATTATACCGTTACTGTATTTTATCCATTCCGTTTTATTCTTCTTTCGTCCTGAGTAGCAGAAAGTTCCATTACCGTCAGGATTTAATGTAAAACTCGCCTTGAATGGTCCAACTTTACCCGACCAATTACCAACTAAATCAGGTGGAGTTGCTTGGCAACCCGCTAGTAATAATATTAATAGGTATCTCATTAAAACGCCCATGTGCTAATGCTGAATAATACAGCGACAGCTATAACCGTCATCACGAAAAGGCCGACCAATACTTCTTGGTATATATATTCAATTATCATTTGCCGCCTTTCCCCGTAAAATTCGTGATTAGTATTCTGGTATCTCAATCCTAAGCACCGCCTCTCTTATCTTTTGACTCATCCCTTTTGCATACCCAATAAGCACAGACATCTTAAATTTCTTATATGCTTCATGTGCACCACCCTCTGTGCTGTACGTGCCAATATGCACTTGCTTTCCACCGGTACAGCACGCGGCCTCGTATTTACTGCTCCCTTTTACCGCTTTTACACCTAACTTAAGCCTACCCCCTCTGGATGATGAAGTTATCAATCCGCCATTAAGTTCACGACTAATAAATACACAGCTAACCTTTGAGTACACTTTATTTCCCTGCACAAGCAAATCCTTATCCAGCTGATTACCTTGCCAGTTCTGCTCAACCATCCAAGACCTAAACTCTGAAAACAAATGCCATTCAACATCAACAGAGCAGGTGGCGTAAGTAGGGTTTTTTTCATGAAACTTTTCGTCATAGCACCTCTGTAGCATATGGTACCATACCTTGTAAAACGGACACCTAACCCACGCACCATCATCCTTATACTTTGTCGTATACCAAGAGTCATTAACACCAACCCCAAAAACTAACTTCCTAGAAGATAGCGAGTTTTTACATGACGGTTTTTCTATAAACATAATTATTACCTCTGCATGCTTCAATTAGCGCTTGGTGTTGGCGCCCGTTTAGCTCTAGGTTATGATGCCCTAGTATTCCATTTTGTTTTAGTGAATAAATACCCTCTTACTCTACCAAGATGACAGTCAGTATTAATACATTTTGCGTAAACAACATCGTGTATAACCCTTTTGTGTGGAGCTCCCCCGCAGAAGGGGCAACATAACAACGCCGTGCAAGTCGGACTACTAACAGTTGGCTGGTGGTTACTCGTACTCTCTAGCATTGCTTTGTAATCTGTACTCATGGTTTTCTCCTTTAATATCGTAGCCGCTTAACGCAAAGGTTAGCAGGAATTATTCCCCACCGTTTGCATATATAAAGCTCCTACCCTTCGTAGCTAATATATATCCAGTGAACGCTGCTTGGGTTAACTCTGAATCAAAACGTTTCTCTCTATTGTTATTTCTATGCAGCGCATAACCTTGATGATACGCGCTCCCTTCAAACTTTCTAGCTAACCTGTTTAATTCATCGTCATTCAATTCAATGTGCATTATTTATCTCCGTTAGTGTGTCGCTAGCAATTCAACTGCTAACAACCAATTCCAAAGGAAAACATGAAGCCGTTTCCTCTGAATAATATCGGTTATGTTGCTTTCGTTTTATATAGCTTGTTAGCTTCACCATCTAATTTTTTAGCTATAAACTCATACTCTTTCATTTTTTCTTCTACTCCGCAATCTGCCGCCATCGAATACAACATATCTGCCGCGTCGCTATAGGCGCTTGCCCTGTAATCTAGCTTTCTTCTTTTCATAATCACTCCTCCAAGGCGTAACATAACAACAAATTCAGCACGGACAGTAAACTGCCGGCTAATATAAAAGGTTATACGTATAATCAATGGAGTGTGTAATCATCATGGAGAAAGCAATTTTCGACTTTATCGGCAACCCTTACCACTGGATTATAGGCGCTTCCTTTAGTGTTAATTGGTTTCTTGCAAGGGGTTGGTTCAAGTCTCACCTCGAAGCCGAGTCTAGATCCAGAACGATTAAGGACATAGACGAAAACCTTAATAGCATCAAGTCTGAACTTAAAGCTATCCAAGATAATACCAATAAATCCGTCTCTAGCATCCAAAAAGAACACGAAGATGTTGTTGGTAAACTTAACACCCAAATTGAAGTGCTTAACGCAAAAGTTGATGACAAACATGATTTTGTAATTCCTTCTTTTAAAAGTCACTGGTAAATACGTATAACAAGTCATTCAAAAGGACAAAAATACGTTTGCTGTTTTCGTCCCTCAACCATTTTAGCAAACGTATTTTTGCCTCTTAATGAGGCGTTATATTGCCTTTGGATATGGCTTGTTATTCTTTGCCAAGCAATAAACTAATTTAGCCTGTCTGTACCCATGCCAATACGAAACAACAGGCACTTTACCGAAATTCGCCCCTGTTAAACTCTCAATCATTTGTTTTGCTTTCTTGTTCTTCATTCGTTTCTACTCCTGTGTTTGCGGCAAAATATAACAACTAATTACAAAGGAAAAAGCAAAGTACGCGCTTTTCCTCTGAATAATAAAGGTTAGGCGGTTAAAGCCGCTTCAAACTTTTTGTGCAATGTCGAACTAGCGCAACTAATATGTACCATGTCATGCGACTTACTTCTTGGTGCGCTAATAATGATCCAGCCGTCATTATTTAGTGTGTAATGTTCGGAGTGTTTATCATTCCATACCCTACAAAGTGGCGCACCTTCAATCTCAAACTTCTTACCTAACCATACTAGTAATTTAAAAAACATTTGTAATCCTCCAATAGTTACCGCCTAAACAACTAATTCAACGTGACCGCGAAAAGCTGCGGCTCGTTAATAATAAAGGTTATGTTACTAAGCAAAACTGCTCGAAATCTTCAGGTGACGCACCGCTCTCGTTTATTTCTCTTTCCATGCACTCACGACAAACCTTGTCGTCCATTTCGTCAATAAATTCCGCAGGGTTTGAGCAGTGCTCATATGTACATTGTTCCATTTTATATCCTTAATTAATTTCAGTGGTGGTAACATGACAACGCATTCAAACGGGATAAAAACAGTCTGCTGTCGTTGTTAAATTTGTGTTAATAATTAATATTTGTGTGTGTTTCGTTTTTACCCTTTAATGCAAAGGTTAGGTTGCATCGCCATGCATCAGCTTAAATTCAACCTTGTGACTTCTAAAGTCGCCGTTACCACTTGCATGAACTTCATAAACTAAATCATCATCGGTCTTTATTTCTGCATAAGTGCCGTCATGAAAAATAATATCCCAGGTATCATCAATATGGTAATCCAACCAATCATGCATCGTTAATTCATTTGTTGCTAATTCTTCTTCAGTTTCCCATAAATAATCATTCATTGTTTCTACCTTTTGTGCTTGTGCGAACCTAACAATACGCTCAAAAGGAGCGCTGCTAGCTCGTTGGTTTCAATTAAAGGCGGTGTTAGCGCCCGTTTAGCTCTAGGATATGTCACCGTCATCAGTGTCGCCGACATACCCTAGACCGTTGTAATTACTACGCAACCTGTCATTGTAAAAGGTTAACCGCCCCTAAACGTGATCTAGAAAGGTATATCATCATCAAAGTCAACTGATGGTTCTTGCTGGCCAGCACCGCCCTGTTGATTAAGTTGTGAAGTAAAACCACCACCCTGCTGACTGGCTTGTGGCGATGTTCTTGTGTCTTTATCTTCAACTGAGCCAGCATATTGAGCAAAAGCTGTTGCCTCTGATTGTGTTGAGGTTTCTTTTACTGTTCGCCCCGTACCAATATTTGCAGGTAATTTAAACTCAAACTTATACCCATCCTCGCCCGCTTTAGGGCCTGACTGTTTAGTGTAATCTACTCGCTGAACAACCCCCTTAATACCTTTGTTGAATAATTCAGGGCAATTACCATTATTGCCTTGTGTTAGATTTTGAACGCCTGCACAACCCATGATTGCGTTAATCATCTTCATACCAAAGGCGTTTTCTTGACCTTTACCATCAACAAAATTAATCGACACGTAATTTAGCTTTAAACCTTCGCGAGTTTCAAAATCTAACTCTAAAAACTCAGCGCTATTGTTTGGGCTTTTCGTGAATTCAGCACGAACTATTTTAAGATCGTAACCGCCAGACTTTGTAACATATTGACCTGCACCGATTTGTGTTGCTAATTGCTCGTTGTAGTTAAACTTGTTCATTTGTTTGCTCCAGGCTGTAGTATTCGATTATTGTGTTGTCGATCATATTTAAGTCATTATCTATATTCATTTCTTCAAACATACCCATCGGGCTTTTAACTGTATTGCTACCGTTATTCTGTGTAGAGAAAGTATATTTGCTATCAGAAACTTGCGCCCCCAAAACTATTGTAAACATCCCCTCTATTGTTATTTTTTCGTCGAGCATCTTACCGATTGTTTTTATTTTCGTTTTACCTGACATATCACTTTCAACATGAGACATAAAATAAATACGCATATCACCGGCAACAGATTGCGCATGATTGATAATAGACCAAGCGTTAAACCCTATATCATTAAACTTATCAAATGACTTCTCCTTGCTTCTGCGCATGAATTCGTTAGCCATTACATACTGAAAATCATCGATGATAAACACCTTCTTGCCAGCTTTAGCCGCTCCAGTAATTAACTTGTTTATCATTTCAGCGTTATCAGTAGCTTTTATCTGACCCCCTCCCTTAGTCATCGCTTTAAATTTATTCCTGAACGGTAACCGCTTGCTTATCGGCTGAACCACAACGCAATCATCAGGGTTAAGGTTACGCATACTTGTAGACTTGCCACACCCGCTTTCACCTAATATCAATACTGGAATACCCATTAGAATTTCATCTCCTTTTCAAGTTCTTTTTGTAAAAATGCTTGAGCATAATGTATTGGTGATGTTAACTCGTCACCGTTAAAATAATGAGGCACACCCTTTATGATTATAGTGATTGTTTCGCTATCCATTACCTTCTCCCTTTATCGTTTTTTGGTGCCGTGTAAACGCTATTAACATGTGAAACATCAACGTTATTACCTATTGATTTTAAATGCGCGTAACATTCATTTATTCTTGTATGGTGAGCCTGTAGTGATTTTTTATAAAAATTCATATCATATTGAACATCTGAATTATAAAAATTCATCCCTAAAGCCTCCTTGCTTAAATGCCCTATGCACTCCCAGCAATATTTTATTAAACTAAAATAATCATCAGTTGTTTTACACACCTTTTGATAATTAGGAGGAATCATTTTAAATTTGATAATAACCTTTCTCCTTACTCGTTTTATGTAGCTCTTCTAAAAAGCTATTTATTGATCCTTTAATCTGAGAAGCTGTTTGATAATCTTCTCTATCAATTTCAGCAATCAACCTATTTAAAGTTTGTATTGATGAATAATTCATACACTTCATTGTGTGCTTATGCTGTGGTGTCATTTTATAAACCCTTTAATTTCTCGACTTGGGATAATATTAGCACAGGCAAATTGATAGTCAACTTTTAATTGCTTATTTCGGAAATCTATTTATAATGAGGGTTATCTAATCAGCATAACAACAAGGCGTAACATAAATGAGCATTCAAAAACAATTAAAATTAGCAATGGTAGAAAAGAGTATCAAGTATGCGAAAGAGGTTTCAGAGGTGTCTGGCGTTTCGTACAAACGAACTTTGGCGGTTCTTAATGGTGAGCCTCAAGCTTATTTAAATGATGCAGGAATTATCGCCTTAACATTAGGTGTTAAATTGTCCTGCATATCAATAGGAGAGGAATAATGAGTGATACTTTTAGCGTTATTTTTGTAATCGGCTTAATCGCGGCATGGTTTACGCATATAATATTTTGCTTATCATCTGCCGTCTGGGGATTTTTAATTGCCGGCGCTTTATTTTTTCCGATAGGCATTATACATGGCGTTATGATTTGGTTTCAGTGATGCCGCATAACTACTAACTCATATTAAAAAGCCACTGCGATTGTAGTGGCTTTTTTTATGCGAAAAAATCACAGGCGATATACACCGAAAATTTACGACCAATTACACTATAAAATTTTTAGTTAAATCAATCACTTACCAACACCAAAACAGCCTACTGATTATTTGCGAAAAAATCACACCTATTTAATGTGTAAAAAACCACTGTGGTAGTGGCTTTTTATGCGTGTTATTTAATATCTTAATTGCTGATTACCTGGGTCGATTCGCGCAAGCAACTCCTTACATTGTTTAACCTCAACCGTACCTATGATGTATTGACATTGAACTAGTGACCCCTCAACATTGATAGCATCTCTAACTGGCTCTGCTGTTGAAAGTATTTCCAATATTTTGATTACCGCTTCTTTTATATCGTCCTTCATAACCTACCCCTTTTTTTATGTGTGTTATTTACGCCGCCAGACAATAGCAATGCGCCCTATTATCTTTACACGTAGCGCAACCGTACAGGCTTTTAATCGTATTTAGTAACGCCATCTTTTTTACAGTGTAATGCGGCTTTGGTTTCTTGAATGCTTTATTCATAACCTACCCCCTTATTGACAACCCTGAAAAATAATCAAGCCAATGAACGCTATCATTAACCACACCATGTACATTTTTTTATTGAACATTTTTACTCTCCATTAACTCGGGGTTTTCGTGAATATTTCCGATAACCTCGTAAGATTGGCGTTCGTAAGGGTTATCCACAGCATCCATGTCAAAATCCCACTTCTCCATTATAGGGCAAAACACAAATTTGGCGTACTTGTCGCTATACCGGATTACGCAACGATGAATAGAGTCATCAACCATAACCTTTAGCATAATATCCCCCTCATAAATATCTACACCGTTTTTATCGGTTAAGCCTGTGAATTGCATTAAATCGAACTTATCACCTTCAAGATGGGTAAACCCTCCATTATCCCTATCTAAAGGATATCCGCATATAGATACACTGTTTTTTTCATCATACATAACAGACTCTATATCAATCATATGAGGGTGCGGGCTAGATTTATTCCAAGCTCGAAATTTAATTACTCTCATGTTATCGCTCTCCCGTTAAAATAAATGAATTACACCGGCATGCTGTGCACCTAGTTCTAAACCAGATATACCCGTGATTGTTGTTTGTTTCCACTGTTGAGATTTTACAGTCTGAACATTCGTATTTATAAAATTTAGTTTTCATTATTCGCCTCTATTATTGCCTTTTCTTTTCTGACTTCCTTGCATAACGCGCTCAATATTTTAGAAAATATAAAGTCTTGCAGATAGCAAAGCGCCTCTTGATTGTCACCATCGAAAGTAACGCCAACGGAATCTAATATAGTCATTGCCGCATGATTGCATTCGTGCGAAAGGCACCTCATAAAATTAACTTCCGTATAACTACCCCAAAGGTCGCTAACAAGAATAGCTAGATTATTATTTTCACTCCCAAAGAAGCAAACGAAATCATGTTTAGTTTCTATATCCTTATACTTCAGCAACTCATCCTTTGATGTAAAAAAAGATATGCTGTGGTCGTAGATTGGTATTTTAAAATTCAGCCTCATTATTCGCCCCTTGCTTTTTTAAGTAGTAATTCAATATCGTCAAACTTCTGAACCATTTCATCAGCAATCGTCTGGTCATCAGAGTTCATTAACTCAGCGATGCTATCTAGTAATTTATACATATCAGGTGCAGAAGCTATTAAATGTGCGTTAGCTTTTGCGTTAGGGATGCCGACAATATCAAATCCGCCTCCTGGGATTATTACCACTGCTGGGTACATCGTATGAACATACCAACTACCTTTTGTAAATTTTGTATCGCTCATGTTATTTATCCTTAATTATATCGATAAAAGCCTCTACAGCCTCATCCCAATTATCAAAACTATATCCGATGGTTTCACCTGTCTCAGCGTCGTCAACCTCGATTATAGTTTCATCTGTAAATTCAGTTATGTTTGATTGTCTCATGTTATTTATCCTCTAGTTGTTTAAATAAATAGCGGCTTGAACTCAAAGCTAAGATCTACATCTATCAACTCATCCAGCGACGCGTGAACAGGGTAAAAAGTACCTTTCTCCGACTTTACACAAGGAGTACCGCCGCCACCGTCGACAACTTCATAACTTTTGCCCTCAATAAAATTATCTTTAAAATGCATTACGTCTGAAGCTTTTAAACATTTCAATATTCTTTTTGATTCACTCATTCTTATTCACCCCTTTGTTAATTAAATTATTACGGTAACTTTCTACACCATCAATTAATCTGGTCATTGATTCCGCTTGTTCTTTTTTGTGCTCAACTAATGCTATTCGACCCGGTAACGAGCTAGGCAACATATCAAGAGGTGTTTTTTCATAAGTTTCATACATCGACATAAACTCTTTTTTCTTCCATGTCATTTCGTCAACAGTTGACGCGCAAAGCTGTTTCCATGAGCCAAGAGCTTTTACAGCCGCCAATGCCTGTTTATCATCGAGCCTTAAGCTACCATACGAACCCGTCACACGTATTTCTCGTATCACTTGCGCCCACGCTAACTCCGCTTTATTTTCCGTGCTTATATCGCCCGTTTGGAGGTGTCGCGCAATATCGGCAGGTTTTGGAAAGAAAGAGCCATGTTTAGCATCCATCGTATGTGCGCTAATTCCTTTCTCAACATCAATTAGTGAGTAGTTTGTTAATGATGAGAAATAAATGCGCATTAAAGGCTTTGTGATTTCTTTGTTGTATAGCTCGCCAACTCCGACCATTAAAATTTTAAAATCTACTTTGTCCGACTCAATCATTACCATTCCCCTTCTAAGTTTTTAAGGTTTTTAGCTGTAGTATCTGAATACTGCTTAACTGTGTTTATTGGGTTTTCATTGAAATACCAATCCGCTTTAAATCCTGACCAACTTTTACTTGCGGCATATTCGATAGCATCGTTGATCATCAATCCTGATTTTGTTATTTCAGCGATCAAACCTCTTAAGGCTGTTTTTGTATTGCTAGCCTTTTTCTTTTTACGAACAGTTAGCCAATCTTCAAGAATTTCAGGATCAACACCTAACGCTAATAACTCAGTTTTGAAATTAAACTTTGGAGCCTTAGCGACTATATCTTTAGTTACTAAACTGTTTAATGGTTCTTGGTTATTGGTTATTGGTTTATGGTTTATGTTTAGTTCAACGTTTGTTGCCGATGCGTTCAACACCTGTTCAACACCTGTTACTTCCTTTGAAGCCTTTGTAGCTCTAGCTTTCGCGGAAGCCTTGCCAGCCTTACTTTTATTTTTTGCGTTAGATTTGTATTTTTTGATTTCTAAATCAATTCTTTTTTGTGAAAAACCTGTTTCAGTTTCAGTAAAGAATTTACTTAAAACATACTCAACTTCATTCACGTGTTCAGATAATCCCAACTCACGTGCAACGTCTGTTAAGCATCCGTTCAACGGCTGTTCATTTAAATAATACAAGTCAAGCATTCGTCTATACGCTAAATCTTCAAGCGGGGTTAATCTGCTTGTATGACTCGCATAGTCTCCTATGTTGAATTGAAAATAATGCACTGTTATAATTCCTATGTTGATATTAATTAGGTGCTTTTACGGAGCGCCTTTTTTATGCCTGCTATTCTAGTCCGAACTTAAATTGAGTTAGCATGTCTATTGAAAACTCACTAAATCCACCACTTAACAGTCTACTTATTCTCGGCTGTGTAACTCCTAGCATTACAGCCACATCTTTTTGCGTGTAATCACAACTGTTAATTTTATAGTTGATTAGATCAATCACCTCATTCATTAAGTCAGACTTAGCCTTAAGTAATCTCACCTTTGCAGGGTTATCTTCTACTAACTCAAATGCACTCTTGTACGTTTTCATATTTACTCCTATTTATTAACTTAGATTGATTATATTAAAATACTTGTATACATGCAAGTGTTTATATATTATTATTACCTCATCAACAACGCAATCAACTAAAGAGAATTGAAATGAAACCATACAAATACTTTTACAGTAAGCAACAGGATGAATTAATTAAAGAGTTCCCTATACCTGATCTCGACGGGAACCCAGAAAAGGCACATGTAAATGAAGTTTTTGTAAACGGGCACTTTATTCGGTACACAGAAAAAAAGGAACACGGAGATAGTAACTTTGATGACGCTATATTTTTAGGTATTTACCCTCAATGGTGGATTCGCCACAACGGAGCAGTACAGTGCAAAGCCCTCGCAAAGTATTTAATTAACAACGCAATCAACTAAAGAGAGAGTTAAAATGAGTGACGCACCGCAAAGCCAATGGGTAATAGATCATAATTATTTTACAGTAAAGCCTGTAGATCATTTTAGAGTGAAATATTTTGAATGGCTAAAGGGTTACGACCCAGAATTTAAACACACAGAGGCTATGGATAATTTTTTAGATCGCATGGCTAGAAATGATTTTGTACAAGTTTACGAATACCCGCACGAAAACCCTGAGAAAGATTATTTTGAAATGACAGATGATGATCACGTAATACCAAGGCATTTATTCACAATAGTTTAGAGCATCAATTAACAACGCAATGGAGAAATGAAATGGATGTACTTACAGGAAATGAAAAATGGTTAAAAATTGATGATGTAATTTACTGTAAGGGATTTCCAGTTGTACATGTTGAGCTAAGTTGTGGGCTTTTAACTATTGATGTGATGGGGCTTACTCAGGTTATAGACATGCACGACGAACCGATTACGGTAGGTTATGAGGGCAAGGTGATTGAAGACCTTTATCTTATTTAATTAACAACGCAATGGAGAAATGAAAATGAAAATAGCAATTAGAACACCAAAGCGGCAAGAGCAACCGATGACCGATAATCAATTGAAATACGCCTGTAAATGTGTTCAGCAATATAAAGAGTTAAATCACAAGACGTACTTCACTTATACAGGCTCGATAGATAACGAAAAAATGGGTTGTGACATTTACATGACTAAAACACAGATTAGCGCAATAGTTTATAAGAATTAAATGGGTGGCTTATGAATTCTTTAACCGAATATAAAGCGTGCACTAATATATCAATAAGCCATGGACGTACAACAATATCATGCAAGTTGGGTTTATGGACTGTTAGCAGTCGGTGTGTATCAAGAGTTCAACGTGAAGCACAGCGGTATTTTAATCAGTATAACGCGGATGGGGAGTATTCAAGCATCATCGGCGGTAAGTCGGTAGATGATGTATTTTGGGATTTATTAATTAAACAGGGGTAGAAAGATGGAAGAGTTAACGGTTGGTAAAAAGTATTCAATGGCTTGGCCGTTTTATATGTATGAAACCATTCAAGGTAGCAGGTACGAGCCTGAGTTTTACGAAAATTGGGCTTCTGGATGTAAACTAACAGAAGAGGATGACGGATCAGAAAATAACTGTACTAGGTTTTTTACTGCTAATGGTGAGGGTAAAATTCAATACGAGGTAATGTCTATAGTTAAATTACCTAAAGGACTTATTGATAGAGTGGTATTTAAGAAGTCAAAAGTTGATCCTGACGGCAATAAATACGGAAAGTCATCAATAGAAATATTAACAGAAACATTATTTTTAAAGCACGTTAACTCACATACGCCATTTAGAGCTGATTATGAGATTGACGAATAGATTAATTAAACAGGGGTAGAAAGATGAACTTAGGTATCAATTGTAAATACATAATAGTAAAGCAATCAAATGACGGCCGAGTGTATACCGTTCATATAGATAATGATAAACAGCTAGGCGAACACATAACCGCCTGCTTTAAGTTTACAGAGGAATCAATACTAAGCGTAACTAGAATAAACCGTTAACCTTTCATTAACGGATAACTAACAACCACATTAGTAATAGGATTATAACATGAAAAATATACATAACGCATTTATAGATAACGGACACGTAACGATTCGCCAATTCGCCAACAATAACGACCTGAACGTGCAACAGCTCAGAAGTCTGGTTCGTCACGATAATAATATACACTCATCGTTTATTAAAAATGCTACTAAGCATTACGAGCTTCCGGTGATGAATAAATGGTTACTGGCTAACATACATAAATTTGCTGACGATAAAGTCAGGGCCAAAAAGAAATCGACTTTAGAGGTGGGGATATTCTTCTGTGGTAATTGTGGCGAGTATAAAGCTACTGCTGAAAAGGCAAGCGCTTTACATTGTAATGACTGCCAGGATAAAACAACCAGCCCCGTATTTATAAGCACCAAAGATTTACCGGTACAGGTTATCCATACTGATAGCAGGCGCAGAATAGATGTGATACTGGAAGATCGTAAACTAGAGCGAAGCTTAGATATAAGATGGAATTGTTAATGAGTAAGCGCAATAAAAAACATAACCCTTTACGAATGGCGGTGCTTGAGAATGAAAAGCACTTGCGAAATGTGGCGGTATCGTATTTTGTTAATGATAACGACCACGACCAACAACCTGAGCCGGTTAATCTTCAAGGTGAGTTGTTAAAGGTTACGCCTAAATTAGCCGATGCGCTTCAGATGTACCCGTATAAGTGGAGTGTAATGCTTTGTATATTCTGCATTGAAAAAGGATTGGCTACTATAAAAATGGAACTGGCAGAGCTTGAGCATAAAAACAGCCGTGAATATCAGCGAAATATTGTTGCTGATTTAAACGTGAAGCACCAGGCGTTTGTAGCCAGGCAAAAGGCGTTAAATGTGAATGTTACCGGGGTTGGATGGGTAGCCTCTCCGGTGTGCCGTGATTTTTTAGAAGAAGAAGTTGGACATATATTTGAGAAACTTGGAGCGTTTTAATTGTCGTGTATTTTAATAGCCGCCTACTTTGTGATATTGACGGGCGGCGGTGTTTTGTATTTGTGGTGGGATGAATGAAAGACTTTAAATTATGCGCGACCAATATTGCGTCTTTAGCTGTTGAAATTGGACGAATGGTTGCTACCGGTAAAAGCTGGCGGGTAACTATTGTTGAGTGGCGAGAAAAGCGGTCGTTGTCGCAGAACGCATTACAACATTCTGTATACACCGAGCTGTCAAAATATCTGATAAGCAAGGGCCGCAAGGGTTGGACGCCAAAAAAGGTTAAGTTTGAAATGAAAAACAACTTTCTTGGCTGGGAGCAAACAGAATGCACAAACGTTCATACGGGCGAGATTACTATCAAAGAAACATTAAAAAGCACTAGCGGCTTGGATAAGGGCGAATCATACCACTATACAACGCATATATTGGATTTTGCGCAAGGGATAGGATGCACAATAAGAATACCTGCCAAGTGTGATTATCGGGATTTAATGGAGCGACAAATTAATTGACTATAACACTTGCGTTACATGTAACCTTAGTTCATACTCCTTATATCAACTTAACAAAGAGATAATCAAATGAGCAAATTAACCGATAGATTTATAAATCAAGCAAGCAATAAAGGGTTTGATGTAAAATTAGAAAGCAACTTAACGTTAAGGTACAAAAAAACAAAATTCAAAACATGGTCTGGCAAGTTCATTTACGAAACAAGAAAAGATTTAATTTGTAGTTTGTTTTGTTTAGCTAAAAACGGTTACCCGGTAAGCCCATAATGAGCAAGGAAAGAGTTAAACAATACCGACTTAGACAAAAAGAGCTAGGCCGGTTAAAGCGGGAGTTTTATTTAACAGACTCCGAACACGTTATTTTAAAAGCTAAGCTAGCAGAGTTACGCAATGGGAGGGGGGTAATAAATGGAAAAGATTAGAATTAAAGTTAGCCCCAATAAGGATATCAAGCCAAAGTTTGACGGTAAAATGCCTGATGGCTGGATGGGCGGGCATCAAAATAGATTTTACGTTCTGAATAAATGGCTTGAATTTCTGGATAAAAATAGAGTTACGCAATAAATAGCTATAGCGTGTGTATTAATTGAATGAGGAAATAAAATGCAAATAGAATGCCCTAAATGTGACAAGGTTATAGACTTGGATAACGAGGATTTATCAAATTATGCGTGTGATTCTGTTGATATTGAATGCACAAACGATAGCTGTGATGAGGTTCTTAGTGTTGGTTGGTATGCAACCGCAGAGCTTCGGTAATTAATTGAATGGGAGTGTTGAAGATGACGATAGACCGCATAAGTAGCCCATATCAACGTGGTGACGAAAACTACTATGCTGACTTTGAGCTCAATGATAACCCATACTCGGCAGGCTCAAATGAACATGTTGAATGGGTGCGTGGGTATTTAGATGCGTTAAATGCTCAAAATTAATTTATAAACTAATAAGGGGTGAGTGATGAATACAGCACTACATGAAAATTTGCAGTTATGGTTAGGTATATTTGTCGATACTATACCGAAAGAATCAGTAGTAAATCAGCTTGAGGAGTTTCAAAGGTTACTTGACACTGAAAAGGTAAAGGTAGCAAAGCTGGAAGCTCAAACGGTAAAAATGTGCGGAATACTTGACGGTGTAACAACCTCAATATCTAAGACCGATACGGTTCATGCACTAACTTGTATAAAAATAGATGAATTCTTAGAAAAAGAGTTTAAATATTTTACACAAAAGCAGGGGTGATCATGAATAAAACAAGATGCACAATCAGAAGCTACTCGCGTGAAAGTTGGATATGGAATCAAGCGATTAATGGTAAACATATTCGGGCGGCGGTGTTGACTCGTATTTTATTGGTGAGTATGAATGCCTGAATTTAAAACGATTATCACTAACCTGGAGGCGTTAAAGGTGAATAAATTAACCGATACAGAAAAAAGAGTAATAAGCACCGTAAAGAATCACATGGATTTATCAAGCAAGGAAGTAACGTTAAATAAGGCGTTCGTAAATGATTTAGGTTGCGACTCGATAGATACCATTGAGATTCTGATGCGTATTGAAGAACAGTTTAAAATTGAAATTGAAGATGATTTATTTTTAGGCGATAACTACGAGGCGTTTACATTAGCTGAAATTGTGTTGATAGTTGACGATCGTTTAAATGGCAAATAAAAAAAGGCGCTGTACGTCATGCAAAAAATACAAGGAAGCTGACAAGGGCATTGTCGCTCCAATAGGTTTCTTTTGTGATAATGATTGTCGATATAATTACGCAACAAAGAAGCCTATCGAGTTAAAGAAAAAGACGGTCAAGCGGATTGATGCAGAGTTCGCAGTTAAAAAGAAGGAGTACAACGCCAATAAGTTGCCAACGCGCAAACGTGCGGCTAAAGAAGTCTGTCACCTATATATTCGCATTAGGGATAAAGGTAAGCCCTGTATTTGTTGCGGGGAGCCTTTGGGTGATTCGTTCCATGCTGGTCATTTTTGGGAGTCAGGCAACTTTTCATTTATACGATTTAATGAGGATAATATTCACGGGCAAAAAGAATCATGCAATACGTTTAAAGGTGGTGACTCTGGCTTTTACAGGAGAAACTTAATTGAGCGAATAGGCGCTGAAAGAGTTAAATACCTCGATGACAACAGGAGCAATAAGATAAAACTTACCGCTGATGATTATCGAGATATTGAGGCGTATTTTAAAGATAAAATAATTAAACTAAATAACGGGGTATAAAATGAATTATCCAGCATGGTATGTTGAGTACTGTTTTGAATGCGAGTGTAATTCAGAGATACCATTGCCATATTGTTGATTTAAAAAAAGGGCCGTCAAGCCCTTTTTATTATCTATACATTCAAGTTAAAAAAGTTAGTGCCTAGACTTGGTTTGAATATCTCATATAGTTCATATTGCGTAGTTAGTACAGGGTTATCTACTCCGTTCACTTTTTGCGTACCCAGCGTATCAAGCGTTAAGTTAAATGCATTATCTATCTTCATAATCTTAAAGTTCATGTTGTCTGTTGATGCGTCTGCCCCATCTGGTAGCTGAAGGGTTACAGCACCCCCATCACAATTTACAATGTAAATAGGCACAATATCAGCGGGTGTAGTTCTTAGATCTATGGTGGAACCGTCGATAGATTGAGTCCAGAAAACCTCAATATCTCTATCGGCTTTAGAGCTTTTAACACCAGCAAGTGCCTCTATAGGGTCATCACAAAATTCATTCGCCCTAACACATTTTGCTTTATCTGCACTAGGCCCTGTTACATAAGGGATAGTTCCAGCTGCCACTGGTACGGGGTTATCTCTTGATACTGTTATTTCAAGCACTGCGCTTGATTCTGCCGCTGCTATGTATATCGAATTAGCAAAACCATCACCGTTACTTCCTGAAAACCATGTAGGGGTAAAATCTTCTAATTTATTATAACCGTTTAACTTTTCAAAATATAAAGCATATAGAGAGGTACTAGCCGCTGTCTCTGTCCCTTGTACCGTCCCTCCTTTTATGTCTAAAATCTGTGAAAACTCTGATACATATATCCCTGTAGCATTTACATTAAGCCTTTCAAGGTTTCCACCTATCATTGTCAATGTTGCACGCTTATCTGAATCCACCCCTAGTTTAATGGCTATGTCCTCATTCTCTCCATTGAAGTCTTGGACGAATGCGTCGCCTTTTTTAATCCAAAGGCCGCCTGTGCCATTCTCTCTAAAGAACTGACCACCACCAGAGGAGAAGTATGGCGCCTGGTCCCCATCACTAACAATACCCCAACCCCCATTGTCACGACCATAACAACCAATCCATCTTTGTTGAAACCATCTATTAAGAACCCCACCATCACCAGACCAGTCCCTAAATGCGACATCTTTAGCGTAAAATCCGGGAGAGTTACTTGTTGCTATATCATTCAGGCCATTCAAAGTAGCTGATGCGTCATTTAACACACCGCTACCCGCACCCCTAACCGTGAACCCTTCAAAATGAACGTTAGAGGCGTTAAGCCCTAGCTCTATACCTGAAACCTGCCCACTTACATAAGATGAAAATATAAGCTCGCAACCTAAAGAGCCTGGTCCTACCCATTTTATACCGTTGGTCTGCCCATTAACCGTCGGGTCTATCTCACCAGTGAAATAATAACCTTTAGCACTTAAAGACACCGCGCCGCCATTGGTCGCTATAAACAACGCCATAGCGTCCCATCTAGTTTTGTTGTTAACGCCAGCAAGTCCGTCATTACCGACGACGCCCCATTGCTCAGGAACCCTAGAACCAGAATCTCTCGCTTCTACGTACTGACCATCAGCAAGTGTAAAGATTGAACCTAAATCCTCAGTATGAGCGCCCGATTTAACTACCCCTGAGTTAGAGCCATCATCACCAGAGGCGTAATATCCCCAAGAGATAGTCTTGCCAGCAGGAAATACAACCAGACTAGCCTTCATTAACGCCACCGTTGCAAACTCATAAGCTTGTGATAGGTCGTTTATTAATAGGTCTTCAACTATCGGATCAACTAGCGCAGGTAAGTCCCCAACAAGCACCGGCTCCCCTTCATACACATTATCAATGTAATAGGTTTGTGCGCCTAGTCTATCAAGTATTTTTAACGAGTAATTTCCATCAACATCAAGGCGAACGGTTGACCCGTTGTAAATAGGCACACCGCCAGCGCTTAATATAAACGGCTGAGGAACGGCCACAATCGTCCCATCTTCTTGCACGATGTTTAATTGCTTTTGGTTGATGATGATCTCTGGGTCGGTATCCGGTTCGCCTACAAATATTTGACCAGAAAATAACGGACGGCCTTTTAGCGGGTCTGGGACGTAAAGTATTGGGAAGTTAATTATGCTCATTGTATTCACCTTTTTGATTTAGTTTATGGTGTTTTGGTTTATTTAACGTTTATTGCTAAACTCTGTTTATACTATTTTAATCAAGGGTTTTTATGTTTGGAATTATAACCATAGTAGTCGCAATGATAATCGGTGACAGTCAAAAATCATTGCGTGATTTATTATGGGGCGCTGGTATCGTCCTGCTTTTCGTCTGACCTAGCAAGCCATGACGTTAGGCCAAGAACACCTATTGCTTTAGCTTCTTTTGGTGAAAGAGTTGAAGCAAAGTGTTTAAACGTTTTCTTGTTCATCAATCTTTTCTCTAACATCGCCGCCTTTTTAGCCTGCCCTTTTGCTAGTGCGCTAATATTAGCAACAAAATCAGGATCACCAAGAACAGCCATGGCGGCATCTATATTTTTACTTTTGCTTTTATCTAGGCCAACGGTTGCTAAATCCCCTATAACACCTGGAAGCCGCGTTAAAAACCTACTAGCTACGCCATTAACAACCTTGTCTAATACTTTAGAGCTAGCCATTACTTGACCACCAACAGGGGCGGCCGATTGTGCGTTTCTTATTCCGTTTGTTACCTTGCCCATAGCGTCAAGTTTTTTTCCTAACCCTTTTGGTAGCTGGTTATATATTTCTTTTTTAAGTCTTGGTTTTTTATTTAATCCGTTCATCCAGTCAGCATAGCCGGCAATATTTAATTGCTTCTCCTTTCTACTGCCCATAGTAAAAACGTCATTAAGTGCCGAAACGATTACCTCTTCCTTTTTGTTTGCTGGCACTGACTCCATTAGCTCATTAAATTTTTTGTAATCTCCGTCAGTTAGTTTTTTCATAGCCAACCCCATTTTAGGCATGAACGCTTCAGATAAGTTTTTGCCAAACATTTTAATAGAGTTATCTTCCAGCTCTTTGCGCATAATAACTAAATCTTTAGCTCCTGCCCATGCGTCCCCCATGCCGAACTCGTTAGCAACCACTTCTTGATCGTCAGTAAGTTTTGCGTATATACGATTAAGCGCACCGGTATCTTCATCAGCATATTTCATGCTTTTCTTACCTAGTGTGTTGCCTACTTCTTTGCGTATTTTATCTATCGCGTGATATGTCGCGCCATTTTCAGACATTGCCAGCAATCTTTTTTCCAGTGAGCTAAGCTGTGACTTATCACCACCGAGGTTTTCTAGCTCAGTTTTAACGTAACCACCAATACTATCCATTGTTGAAAGTGTTTGCTTTGGTATGTTGTCACCAATATTGGTATAGGCGGCTTCCGTTGCTACGCTTAAGTTGTCAATAGCTTTGTCCGAATCCCTAAGTAGATCCATAGATAGTGCTGATTTATCCGTTGTGCCGCCAAACTCAGTTATTAAGTCGTCAGATATTTTTTGTAACTCAGACACTTGATCAAACTCTTTCTTGGATAAGTCTGAACCGGGTATTTTCTTAAGCGCTTGCTCGGTTTCTTGGTACTGCCTATTCTTGCTTGATGCTGATGGTAGTCCTTTTTCTTTAACGTCTAGCTCCTTCATTGCCTTAAAGAATTCTGGGTCAGCATCAATCATGGCAGACAAGCTTTCTTTGTCACCAGAGGATAGCGCCTTGTTTAATTGCTCTTTCTTTTGTGCGCCACTAAACGTCTTACTCCACTTAAATTGTTTTGGCTCAAATCCTTGTGATACAAATGACTTTAGGTCGGCGGCCTCAGCCACTCTACTTGTGGGGGTTACGCGACCAACACCCTTTAAACCCGTTGCGGCAGGAGTTCCAAGCACAGGGGGCAAGGCACCAAGTTTATCACCTATCCATTTCACATACTCTTGACCCGCTTCGCTTTCAGGCATGTTAGTCATCCCACCAGAGCGTTCTTGAACTAGCTTAATAGCCTCTTTTTCAGTTAATCCACCGGTTAATTTACCTATTGCGGCCTCTATTGAGCCACCTAAGAAGCCCAAAGCGCCAGTAGTTGCACCAGTACCGATAGTTAAAGCCGCCTCTCCCACTCCTTCAGCAATATCACCAAAGCTACGGTTACGTTTAGCCTCTCGCTTTGCTTTTAACTCGGCATCCCATGCGGCTTCTTCTGCTGTAGGTGTGTAGTTATCTCCGCGAGGAACGTCAGACATATCCAACCCTTGCGTAGGAGATGTCTGCACAGCGCTAGTGCTTAAGTATGAATCAGGGTTAAACGGCTCATCAGCTAAAGCGTTGTTCAAATAACTATCTGGATTAAATTCAGCCATTATTGATTTCCTTGTAACTTCTGCATTATTTGAGCCGCACGAGGGTCGTTATGGTTTGCTTGTGCCCATTGTAAAGCTTGGTTGTCTTGGTTTACTGCCGCCCTTGTTTCGTCATTGCTTTTAGGTTGATCGTCAACACCCGGCAAATAAGTAAAGTTACTTAAATCACCAGAGTGTCCAGCACCTATAAGTTGATCTAACTCTTCATTTTGTTTTATTTGGTCAGCAATAAAATCCTCAAGAAGTTGGACGTTTACCTTTTCATCCCTTCCTATGCCGAACATAGCTTGCTTCATACCTTGAACATCAGCATCCGTCGGCCTAGTCTCGCCAGAAGCTTTAAGTTGTTGTCTTGCCGCCACTTCAGAGAAAGCATTAAACTCTTCATCGAACTGCCCTTGGCTAGTAAATACACCAGGGACATAAGTTGCCGCCTTTCTTCCTGCGCCAGATAGCGCCTCACCGCTTGATAGTGCGCCTTTAAATTTTGTTGCTTTCTTAATTGCAGACTCTCTACCTGATGATGTATTTGACAAGGTAGATAATCTTTGTATGTTGCTTCTTTGTATGCCTTTTTGCTGGTCATTAAGTAAGCTATCATCAAGTTGTGATTTTTTAATTGTTTGGTCTAATCTTTTAAGCTCAACCTTTCTTTGATGTGATAGCTTGTTAGAGTTCTTAACCGCTTCTTTTGCGGCTTCCCCTGTTATTATCTCCCCTGTTGGCGAGGTAACCTGTCTAACTCCAGCGTTAGAAATTGCAACAATAGAACCGTCCTCTAGTATTTTTGACGATTGAACATCAAAGTCATTTTCACCACCACCAAAGAATGTATTGGAATAATCCTCACCCTTCACCTGTGAAACCAAAGCCTTTCTAGCGTTCGGGTCCATGAAGTGTGCGCGATCTTCTTCATCAATATCATAACGGTCATCACCAACGGCGGCGTTAAACATCGCCTCTTGTTGCTCCACTGGCGCGAGGTGCAGTTGCTCAACAAATCCTGCTGTTTCCTGTGCCATTTTAGATGTGAATCTATCATCCTGTGCATTCTGCCCCTGTTGCTGTTGCTGTAAATACTGAGCGACCTTTTGAGCATCTTGTGGGCTTTGTGTCATTAATTGCTGGAAAGCTTCAGGATCACCCTGCATAGCTCTTGATGACAAGTCATTAAGTGCCGCCTGTGCGCCTTGTTGCTGTTGTTGAGATTGCTGTTGAAGTAATAGGTCTTGCTCTTGCTGTTGCTTTTGCGCGTACATCTCCCCCGCGTTTTGAATTGCACCCCCTAATTGTTGCCCAATTCCTCGGTAAGCATTGCCCATATTTATAGAGCTGTTTACCAATGGGGACATATTAACTTTAAAACCAGTCATACTAAAAACCTCCGTAATTAATTGCTAAGTAACCGTTTTTAGTTGTAACTAAATCAGGGCGAACCTCTTGCACTTCTTGTGCTATATGACCCTCACTAACACCAGTTAAACCTATATCCTCGGCAAGTTCGTTCCAGTCCCATGTGTACCAAGGGAGGTCGTGCTTTTCATCAACTTTAACTACATTCTTCTTGAGCCTAGCATCACTCATTAATGCAGCCGCACCACCAGAAGCCGCACCACCGATAATGCTCCCGTACATATTGGTCATTCCTGCCGCTGTATTTGTTTTTTGTGCCGCATTAGCGATATCAATATTAGCAATGTTTCCGCGAGTAGCACCAACGCCTGCTTGTATATTCTGCATAGCATTTCCATAAGCGTCAGTAGCGCCCATGCCTGCATTAGCGATACCTTGCTTGCCTTGTAATACTTGGTTAACAAGACTCATCAATACATTTTGACTATTACCCGCTAAGTTTTCTTTAGTCGAACCAGACCTAAAGCCGCCGGTTGCTTGTGCGTTTCTAGCAATAGCCTGTTCGCCAGTGTCAATTAACTGACTCATGTACGGGGATGACATAGCTTGATTTAATATGGGTTGTTGATCGCCGGCATAATATCCAGACAAATCATTGAAAGCAGACCCACCAGCATCCATCATAGGCTGATATATTCCGCCTATCTGTTTTTTTAACGCCTGTTGTTCGTTTAACGTCTGGTTACCCAAGTCAGTAGCTTGAGCCGATGCCGCATCAGCCGCTTTCCCTGCCGCTGTACGTCCCGTTCTAAAGTTCTTAGTAAAGTCAAAAAGTCCCATTGTACTACCCTCTCTTTGTTTTGTTTATTATATCACGTAACTTAACCCGTAACTTCTCTACCAGAAACAGTAAAGTATATAGAGTCTAAAGCTGATGATTCTACTTTTAAATAACCACCAGCAGGAATGACTTGATTAGCTAGTCCTTGACCAAAATCATTATCACCCCACACGATTACAGTAAAGGGTACTTGTGGCTGTTCAACTCCTGAAGCAGATACAATGTAAGCTTTATAGCTAGCGTTAACTGTAGAATTGTTGGTTGCCGTGAACGCCTCTATAACAACAGGGAGTGTAGCGGTAAATGCAACTTGCACCGTGTCTACTGTGGTGTTTTTAAAGTTATCAACTATTTGTTTGGTTGCCATTAGCCTGACGCCTCTAAGCTGGTTACTGTTGCTATAATATTCGATGTACTTGTTAAGTTTGCGAATATCACCCTAAAATTATCGCCTGTAGATGCTGAAACCAGCCCGCCTGTAGGTACGGTTGTGGGTGATGTGTTTTGTGTTTGTGCTCTTGTTTTTTCTAGCCCTGAATCGGTTGTCGCTCCCGTCCAATTCTTTGCTATCCGGCATTCTAAAACATCAGAACCACCACCAGACTTCTCTACTGTGGCGCGGCCCTCTATGGCTATGTCAATATCTCTTTCGCCTATATATTCCAAATAACCCGCGCTATTAATTATAAATCTATCGGCTATCTCTCCGACCCAAGTGGCAACTGATGGAGTTCCTATTTCGTACCAATTACCAATCCCGCCCACTGTTATCGTTTCACTTCCTCCGGTTAAGTATAAATCTCCTGCGTTTTGTGTATTGCCTATTCCTGAGTTTCCTGTGAAATTCCATCGTATATCGTTCTTTAATATTCCTGATGTTGCCGCCATGCCCCCGCCATTCAGTGTTGATAAGCTAACCACCGCTAGTCTGTTCGCGTTTATGTTTGCGCTATTTGCTAGCCCTTTTATTGCCACTGAGCCCAGGGGAGCTTCAGGTTCAAAGTTGCTAATCTCTAAGTTATCAATAGTGGCCGTACCTAAATCAACAGCCACATGTGCGGAGTTAGTTGACTGATGAAGCATTCTTGTTATAGAGACGGTATTTATTGAACCGGCCAGCGTTATCCCTTGCCCTGTAATTGATAAAAACCCACTATTTGACATTATAGGACTGATATCTGTAAACGACCCTACATTAGCTGAAGACACACAGACAGAGTCAACCATAGACAATAAATTACCTACGCCTGCGCAACCAAATATAGTCCCATTGGTGCATGAGTACCCCAGCCCTGCCATTGACCAACTAGCAACTGAGCTATTAAACATAACCCCTGTGCCGGTATAAATTACCGATAGGGAGAATGGGCCTATTGACGATATATCCGCGCCAGTTAGTACAGTAAATGATTTAGATGTAGAAAACTGACTGCCAATAAAAAACCGTGTGTTTGCGTCAAGAGTGATAGTTGTCGCGTCTTGTGTTGGAAAGTCTGACTCTTGATTTATTACGATCACATTTTGAGGCTGTGCGGATAGCCCCGCATAAAGCTCGGTAAAGTTAGCTTGTGTTTTCGTGAAAGCGGTAAATAAATTATCGCCTTGCTTGGCATCTTGAGTACCTATAATTATATTTTGTTGAGCCATTAGGCAATAACCTTATCAGTTGTTATGAAGCTTAAATCAGTTGTAAAGCCGCTTGTGTCTATCGTGAATTCTGCCAAGCCTTTTAATTGTTTTTGTATCTGTTGCATTTGCGCTGAAAGACTAGGGTAATGAGAGTCTTGTAATTCAACAATATCATTGCTGTTTTCAAAAACAATAACCTCTAACCCATCCACTTCATCAGCAGTAAATGCAAAATCCTGTAATATCCCTTGGTAATCCTTTACCATTAAATCAGTCCATTGCGGATTCATTTCCTTTATCTGACTGTAACTTAATACCGCTCGCCTTGTTGATATCCGTCTAGGTTCAGCCATTATGAAGCCTGCAAATCAAGACGGCAAAATGCCATTCTTGACCGTGAAGCCGTTCTTAATCTAAATGATACGCTGTTTCGAACATACCCTAAACGCCTAACCTCAAAGTTTTTATTGTAGTCAAGATTAGTTCCGTATTCTGCCGTCCATTCCATGCCGTTAATGCGCAAATCTTCTGAGCGAGATATAAATACAGTCGCGTCATTATCTGGTGATATGCCTGGGATAGTTTCAACCCTTAGTTGATCAATAGAAAGCGCCTCCATATCCATAACAGGCGTATATAGCATACCTTCAACTATTGCGCTGTAATGCGTACACACTGAGTCATCAAGAAAGCCTATTTTCTCGTCTAATTTATCACCGATACACCACTTACTGAAACGCGGGTCATAGGTCATATCCTTGCCGCGATAGGTGGCATTACCAAGTACGTCAGTTTTCAATATAGACCAAGCTAATTCAATGCCGAACTTCTTAGCGACAGTGTCATTATAAGCGAGTGTTTCATTAGGTAGGTGGGCAATCATCCATGTAACGCTATCTTTGGTGAATACTTCTATAACTGTTTTTGCTAGTTGATCACCAGTATAAGTAGCAAGCACCTTTTCAATTTCACGGCTCGTTATTGACTCAGACGAACCCGATTGAATTATTGTAAATTGGTATTGAGTGTTTGCGCGTCTTGATAGTACATACCAAGTATCTTTATGTTCGGCTTTGGCGTGAGTCCCTACAATACCAGACTTAACCGCCTTTAATTGTATGCGTGAATATGAAAAGTTAGCAGTGACAGGATCTACGGCTGTAGTGTTATTGATGCCCGTATTAACAAAGTATTCAGTGGTTAACTCGTTGAACGCTATTAGCTCGTTATCATCATTAAGGCCGACGCCCCATATTTGGTCTGGTTGAAAGTCCGACCCTTGAAAATCTAACGGCTCGTACTCTTCTTCATTTAAGCTTTTAGACTGATACAAGTATTCGCCATCAGTAAGGATAAACCGAAAATCTGACCATACAATATCGATAGGGGTGCCGACTGTTGTATCTGTAATCTGTCTAAACCCTGCCGTTGGGTTGTAATAATATAACCTTCCATCAGCAACGATAGCCAAGTTATTAAGTGAGTAAGTTAATGATGCTTGACTCGTACCGGGTATATCGCCCAGAACAGTTGCAGTGCCGCTATCTTCAATCTTAATTAACTTCTGACCCGACACTCTATATTGACCTTCAAAGGTGGTACGCGCTACCCATATAGAGCCGCGACTAATGCCTTGACCAGTGGCGAAACTAGATAGCCCGTAGTAGTTGAGCATATAACCTTGCTCACCGTAAATATTACGCAATACGGCATAGTAATTTACAGGTAATGAGTCTCGGTAATCAGTATTATTATCTGCTTTGTCGCCTTTAATAAACGGTATTGAAGCCATTAATTTATCTCTTATGGGTAGTAGTTATTTTTACACTTTATAACGTTATATATAACTTTTACACTTTTAACATTGCCGCCTGAATCGGTAGCCTTGGCGCATAAAGTAAACTGTCCGACAGTGGAGAAACCAACTGTTACCGTTGATGTATTATCAACAATAATCTCATTAGATAAAACAACGCCAGCATCAAAGTCATACTCAACACTAACTAAGGTGGCCGCACCAGCCAGCCATTGTGACCAGTCTTTGTAAAACGGGAACACGTCAGTTTTGTAGTGGTACTCTGCGCCATCATCGCTAATAGGTTCAGGGTAGAATTTATCACTGCGATAGTCCCACTCATTACCAGACCCGATAGGCAAAGTGCCAGGGTTTTGCATAGGCAATACATTAACGAGTAATTGCTCTAATGAGCGAAGCCCCTTATCTGCATTTCCCTTAAGCGACATAGGAATCTGCTTACCAAAAAAATCAACCAACTCCATAGCTAATAGTTTTTTAAATGGGCCGGCAGTTTGAACGGTTAAGCCTGAGTAATCATTAGGGTCGCTTTGCCCGTACTCTGTAGGCTGTATATAACCTGTGTTCAATGTTGTGGATAACTCGCCCGCTAAATCATCAGAGACTTGCAAGCCGATGATGGTTTCTTCAGGGATAGCCACGCTGGTCAATCCGCTAATTCTAATTAACTGGTAAGCACCATTAACTAAGTCTATTTTTTTAGGCATATTAACTTGCTCGCGCTTTTGATTTAGTCGGGGCCTTTACCTTGTCAATGTGATCAACAAAACCAAGCGCCTCTAATTCTTTTTTATTATCTGAATTAGTCACTACTTGAAAGTAACCCTGCTCATTTGTTGAATACTTAAGCATTGTCATGTGTGTAACGTTCGTCATTTTTAGCTCCAAAAAAAAGGGACTGTTTAAAGTCCCTTAATAATAACACCAATTGATAAGTTTTTAAACTTATGCAGTTCCTTCCAACTGGATGCCCCAGCTTGGATTGAAAGTGGCGAACGTTGGTAAGATATCAAAACGGTAACGGTTTTTGTTACCTAAGCCATCACTGAAGCGATGAACGCGAATACTAACACCTTTATGGTTGATGATATTTGAATCAATCGAGTGTAACTTAGGAAGAACGACCGAACCCATACCAACAAAACCTTCACAGTATGCAAGTGCAGGACGTTTATCTACCGAAGTAGCGCCATCAATTACCGTTACAGTATCACCTGAAGTTAACGCGGCGCTTACAGTGTTGTATGCCCCGTCAGTTTCAAAGATAGCCGCACCAGAAACCAACACAGTAGCATTACCAGAGCCATCAGCAGTAACGTCAGCTAATACGGTTGCAGTAAATGGAACAGCAGTACCACTCTTACGAACTACTTTACCATTACGCATATTCAATAAAGAAGATGCAGGGAATGATAATTGTTGACCAGCTTTAAGTGTACCAGTTGTTACAGTTAAACCCGTTAACGATAAAGACATTTGGTAGCTATCTTTATATGTTACGTAGGTTGCCGCCGGAGTAGCCGCTAACGTAATGGCAGTACCTGGAACACCAGAAGCATACTCATCAAGGTTATTAGTAGTCATAACTTGGTTTAAACCAGCAAAGCCAGTTTTAATAACCGCATCATTCCATGCTTGATTTACTTCAGGGTTAACGCCTAACTGAGTTTGTAAGTCAGCTAAAACTGTTTCATCAAAAGAATTGATAGCCGCATACTTTTTACCAGCAGGAGCGCCAATTTCTTTAAACAAAGCGCCTGCGTTAGCAATATCAGACCATTTGGCGATTGAAACACCAGCAGTTCCTGAATGTAACTGAGCCGCACGAGTCATGTACTGCGCTAATTCAGATTCACACGTGATAACCATATCTTCTGCGATAGGCATCAATAATGCATCTAGTTGATCGGTTTCTAACGCTTCTTCTACTTGCGTGTTTTCAACGTAAACAGTGATATAACCGTTAGCTGAAACATGGCCGTAAACAGAACCAACTTGTACAGGGTTTGCAGTTGTTGACGTTAAATCACCATCAGCAGAGCGTACAGGCTTGTATTGTGTAGGGCGTTTCATTTTAACAGGTGTAGCACCTGCGCCGGTTGAAGCATCGATGTCATTTACTAATTGCTTAGACACTGTATTTAATAAAACAGTGCTAGACTCGAAGCCTTTAATGAAGCTACGTAAAAGCTTCTCGTTTGTATTGCTTTGGTAATTATTAGCCATTGTATGTATTCCTTAAGGAGTTAAATTATTACTGCGCCAGGGTATTTCTTGTCGAAGTCATCAACTGCAACATACCCACCACCTGTCACTTCAGGGATAGGATCGGGCGCGCCAGATACTTTAGGAGTTTGCGACAAAGCTTTTGCTTTAACTTCAGTGGCAATGCGTATGCCAGCAGATACGGGATCTAACTTTAATACTTCATGCATTTCAGCAGGGTTATCATTAAGATACTCTACTATCTTAGCGCCGTTAGGGTCACTTAATAAGTAATTACCTAATTCTTTGCTAAGTCCATTTTGTTTGAGCGTTTGCTCGGCAATTGCTAGCTTGTCAAAGTCCACACCATCGCGTGTTGCGTTAGATGCGTAAGTGTCAATATTAGCTTGATGCTTCGCGTTTTGAGCTTGTTGCACACTCGCTTGTTGTTGGGTTTCAAATTGAGACTTAGCGGCATTCTGAGCAACTGTATTAGTATACGTTGCGCTATCAGTATGATATTTCCGCATAGCTTCTTCATCGTATATATCTTCAGGCAATACGGGCGCGTTATCTTGCGCTGATTGAACGGCTGGCGTTTGTGTGGCGTACTGAGCTTTTAATGTAGCTAACTCTTGTTCGGCCTCGTTTGCGCGTCGTTCTTCTTTGTATCGTTTTGCCGTCAAGTCATTAATACGACCTTGAACCCCATTTGATTTTTGTTCGTGATTTTCTTCACTAGCTGGGGATGACTCAGCGATAATTTCAGGTTGGATTATTTCTTCTGTAATCGGTTTATCACTAACCACAGCAGGCATAACTATACCTTCGTTATTTTCATCTGACATTTTAAGCACCTTTCGGAGAATTTTAGCCTCAACTTTAGGCGTTGAGTAAACCTTTGAAGTTTATTTTACAACTAATTCGCTTGACTAGCAAATACCTGTATATAATTCGGTTATTTTGAATGGGAGCGTTATTAATTCGGTGCGTGTTGCGAGGGTATCAAATAAAATTCGGGCAATAAAAAACCCCAATCAAGGGGCTTCGTGTTAACTAATTAAATATATAAGTATCAAGCCAATAACAAAGGCGGCTCGCTCTATCTCATCTTGCGTTACTTTCATAAATCACCACCCCTTATCAAACGCCTTGCCGTACAACCACAAAAAAACATTTACAATAGAGTTAGATATGTACGCAGTCACCACAAGTAAGTGAGCAAAAGCAACGTGCGTAAGGTAGCTAACATCAGGCACTTTCATTGCCGGAACTAGCACCCACGCAAGAATAATATAGACAATAAAAAGCAACCCAAAAAACAACACTTTGTATTTATTCATAAATCACCCTTTATATCATTAATACCCATGTATTTATCTTTAGTCACAAACACAAACTCTTCAACAACTTTACCCTGCCTATCCTTATGCTGAATAATTGCACCCTCAACTCTTGCGGCTTCGAATACTTCTGAAGGCTTCTTTGATAGATCGCCTGCGTTAAATTTCTTCATCTGTTAGCCCCTCCGCCCACATCACATCCCTAATCATTTTGGCGGCTGTTATATCGCCTTTTTCATACGCGCGTACAATTCTGTGAAGTGATTGCTTCTTGCTGTAGGTTCGTTTAGTTAGTTTGTAATCAACGACCTGTTTGTCATGTATGTCCCGGCCTGAATACCTCCCCATAAACACATCACCAATCACCTCTTCAACATCAAATCCTAACGCATCAATAAGCGCGTCTAATTTCTTTTCGCAGTTATTCATAACTTCCGTCCTTACACCAAGCGCAAACAAAGGCAATTAATAAATTAAGCTCCTGACTACCCATATCTGAAAAGCCGAGCGCCATTTTAATCAAGTCAATAGCATTAACTGACACATAAAAAACAATAACGAGTAACCATCTATCTAATCGCATAACTTCCCTCTATCAATCGACTAATAAACACATACAAGGCATCGCTGTACAGGTCATTATCAGACTTTGGCGGGTTAACTTGTGACTTAATTAGTAGTGATATTTTATTTAGCTTCATTTAATAACCCCTAAAGTTTTTTGATTTACTAGCTGCGTAACTGACCGCAAAAAGAAACCCAACAATAGCCAAGATAAACGAATGAAAAGCAATGACGTTAAACCATCTATTATCAAACCCGCCGATCATAGCTAGCGGCGTCAGCCACCCAACAAGAACATACACGCAAAACAATGCGCAATACACAAAAAAATCATATCTATTCATCATATCCACCCCAGCAATTCAAACGCATACAACCAAACGCCAGCAGTTACCACTACCACTACGTAAAATGCTATGGCCTCAAATTTATTCTTAAATCTATTCACTCTTATCACCCCATAAAATTATAACCAACATTATCTTTACCGCTAAACCCATACCAACACCAAGAGCGGCACATACACCAATAATCATCAAT